>Ga0181533_1000345_pt1 | contig 62600 bp, 61 predicted proteins | sample PEATcosm2014_Bin_45_FD_119772 | JGI IMG/M metagenome (GOLD analysis project Ga0181533, IMG submission 119772) | Peatland microbial communities from MTU Mesocosm Facility, Houghton, MI, USA - PEATcosm2014_Bin11_60_metaG | ecosystem: Environmental > Terrestrial > Soil > Wetlands > Peat | place... | reverse complement strand
TTGTTGTAGGGGTTACCGTAGCTCGGACTGTTGTAGTGATTGCCGTAGCTTGGATAGTACGGACTGTTGTATGGGTTGCTGTACTGGTTGTTGTAGGGGTTACCGTAGCTCGGACTGTTGTAGCTCGGGTAGCAACTTCCACCAGCGCCTGAATAGCCCGGTGAACAAGGGGCGTATTGCGCAAAGACTGGGCCGCTACTTACTGCGGCTATCGCTACGGCAAGAAACACAGCCAAAGCCAGTATTGTGGCATCACGTGTTTTCAAAATTTCGTATCTCACCTCTTCGGCACTACGCTCTGTAGTCACCGTATCAGCAACGACGTCGTGTAGTTGCATTTAACAAGAAAGGACGTATCATCCAGTTACGCTTCATTGAACTACGCGTAGTACGAATGAACTTGGTGTTGAAGTACGCGTGGATTGAAGCCTCAGAAACGAGAAATTCCATCCGATGCAATCAATGCCAAAGGATTTGGGCCATGCGAACAGGCACTAATTGGTGACCCGATGGCCGTCGTTCGTTGTGCGTGGGTCGGGTGGTGCGCACGCACACAAATTGACGGTTCAAATTACAAGATTAGTACACTATCAGTCCTGTACCCAAGGAACTGTAGAAGTATTTGGGTAGAGACTGCAGGCGATCGGCTTAGACTGTAGCGGTTCCAATCCCAACCCTTCGCGGTGCACTAAGCCCATCGTGACGACCTCGGAAATATCGAGCCTCCGCCTCCGGAGCCGAAAGAAACGATACTGTCGAAAAACCTAAGCCATGCAACTTGTGGGCTAAGTCATTTGGCTCGAAACGAGTAAGCCATGGCTCTCCGTTCGCCGCCGCAAAAGCACCAATCGATGGTTCACAGTAATTTCCCTTTGCTGTGGAAGCAGGGGATGCAAATGTAAAGACAATCTCGCTCGATTTTGGAAGCGAACTTACAAGCCGGAATACAGCATCGATCGCATCTGTGCTCAGATACATCGTAACACCGAGCCATGAAAGAAATGCGGGTTTCCCAGAATCGAAGCTGCTTTTGCGCAAACAATCACGGAGAGAGGTCGTTTCGAAATCACAAGCGATTAGCTCGACGTTCGACGGAACTTCAATCCCAGCCAAGGCCAACCGTTCGCGCTTCGAACGCTGACTTGCTGAGTGATCTACCTCAAAAATGCGCAATATTCTTGCCCAATCTGGTTGTCGATAGGGGAAGGTATCGAGGCCAGCGCCCAATATCAGATACTGCTGAACACCATTCTCAACCGCCTCAGCCAAGCAATCCTCTGTGTACCTGCTGCGCATCACGATCCGCGAACGCAGCGCTTTCATCCTCGGCGTCCGGAACTTCTTTGGGTTCAAGTGAATCTGGTCAAGGGTGGATGCACCGAGAAGTCGAAGCACAATAGGGTCATTGAGAATCTTCGGCTCTTCATCAATGAGCTGGTGGACAGCACGCATTGTTGCAGCACGGACCGCGGTATTGCTTGAATGACGGTCCGTCACACAATTCCACCTAAGAACACCCTAGAAATACTTCACGTAATAGCTTCTGCCACGCTGAATCGCTCAACAGTTTGGATCAAGGGTTTCTGCGAGGAAAGCCAGCACCGCGAAAGAGCCGTGTGGGTTGGCTGGGCCGCACGCACTGAAAACCCGGGGTTAACCGTCAATCCTTTTGGTGAGTTCAACCACTGTGCGCTTTCGTATCCCCTTGCCTTCTGACAACCCAGTCAGCGTCCCCATCTTAACCGAGCTCGTCCCGGATGGAGTTAAGCCTGGAACACTATTCATTGTTGAGTTTGATCCGGCATCACAGTGGTTGGCTGTCGCCGCTACGATTACGGCGGGTTACCTTCGTGCGGGTGGGTGCGTAGGATACGTCGCCCAACTTAGGTCACCAGAAGTCGTGAAAGAGAATCTGCTCGCGTTAGGTGTTGACATTTCAGCAGTTACTCGCGAAGGCCGTCTTTTCATGAACGACTGGTATTCGGCAACGCTTACTTCAGGTAGACTTGATGGAGTCGCGGCGGGAGCACCTGTATTCGAACCGATTGAGGGTGGAGTCCGTGTGCGTTCTCTGAAAGTTGCTGATCTCAGCCTGGAGTGGCTCAAGCTTTCCAAGCAGGGACCGCAAGCTTGGGACGTTGTTGAAACTTGGCCACCAGGCGCTCTCAACATAGGGGAGTCGATGTCGCAAACCCTACGATTCAACGAAGAGAAACCCTACCTAGAATGGTTGATCAGCAGAGGCCACCCAAACGAGCGGAGAGCCAAACGGGTACAGCTCGTAGGGGTTGTTCGGGGAGTTCATACTGAAATCTTCTACAACCAGTTGGAAAGCACATACGACGGAGTCATCGATCTGCGAGTTATGGAGCGAGATGAGGAAGCGAAGAACTTCATCCGCCTCAGAAGCCTGAAAGGCCAACCGCATGATGCTCGATGGCACGAGATCCAGATTAAACGAAACGGCGAAGCAGCACTCGTCACATAGACTTGCATACTAAACTGGGTGAGCTAGTGCGCTCACCCACAGTTCTGCGACGGCGGTTCAATTTTCGATGCTCACATAACCGCACGTACGCAACAACCTGCACTCACACCCTCGATTGGGTCTAAGTCGCCACGGGAAAAGTTCTATTCACGCGCACAGGTTATTGCAATTAGGGACTGTCTTGGCTAGACGTGAATGGCAGAGGAAACGGCGCAGAATGGTTCCCGAAAGGAGAATGGACCCTGAGAAGATTTTGGACTTGAATGAGGCTACTAGGCGTGCTGAGACGTTCGCTAGAACCGAGTGGCGTCAGGCAGCGGTTACCGACAAGTACGAAGATGCGGATTACTATGTTATCAAAGGCGTTTCTCCAAGGGGTGGGTGGACGGTTATGTTCGATAAGAGAAGCGGCAAAAGAGTAGTCCCCCCGTAATACGGGTGACCTTAGGGTTTCCTGTTGCGCAGACGCACAAAACGTAACAGGTCGGGTGGTTTCTGAATGCGGTTTGACTTAGGGGGCGTCGCGTTCGCAAATTTGTGCTGCACCTTTCCAACCTTGGGTCATAATCTCCTTCTGTGCAGAAATACGGCTGGCAGCGGAAGGGTCTAGTGGTGTCAGAGTGCTGCGAATAATGAGTTTCGTGCCGGTTGGGACGGGTTCGGTTCGGAATTCGTCCATGATGTGGAAACCCATACCGTTTGGGATTTCGAAAGCCCAACTTCCATCCGGTTTCAGGACAAGTATCTCCTGAAAATCGAATGCTGAACCGTCCGGCATTCGCCAATAAGTACGAAGCTCTCGGCCGTTCTGTAACAGACGCGTGGTCACAATTCGGTAAGGCTGTTCTAGCGGATCCTTAGCGTGATAGTCGTCCGGGAGATCCGTCCACCAAGCACGAACCGAACCCGGAGGTTTACGAATCGTCAATTCGAGATTAATGACGTCAGAAGTCATGCGCATCTTTCACGTTCGTGTGCCTTTTGAGTCTTCTCCTTTCTTAGCGTGTCGCATCAGATACTACTCACACACGAAAACTACAAATCCGTTAGAGCAGAGGACTCTCATGTGTTTCTCATTGCCGAGGATGCCGTTAATCGAAGACTTGACTAAGGGGCCCGTTCCTCCGGGATCCAGTATCCTCGTTGAATTTGACCCGGCATCGCAATGGTACAACACATCGGTCACGATTGCAGCCGGCTGGTTGAGAACTGGCGGAAGCGTCGGGTACGTTGCGATGTCCCGGCCGCCAGATGATATTCGTTCTCAAATCCGGCAACTTGGACTCAACATTGAGGCCAGATTTTCCTTCAGCCATTCGCAATGATAATTAACGCGGCACCCTAATGTCCAATCGAAACTAATTGTCAGGCTTTTCGCGTTCGTTGAGACAAATCCTAAACGAGAAAGAACCGAACCTCGCCAACAGACTGCCTGAAATTGAAAGCCTTGCAATGTCAGTTCTGACATACACCGCAGGTAGTTTCCCTTACTTCACTTCACATGACCTCAAACACAGCTTAGAAGTTGAACGTAACCTGAACTGGTTAATTCCAGATAACGTGAAGCTGGACTTGAATGCTTACGAGATCTTCTTTCTCCTCATCGCGGCCTGGCTGCATGATTGGGGGATGATATCAAAGCAAGGAGAGAAATCGGCAGACATTCGGCGTCGCCATCATGAGCGTACAGAGGAGAACTTCGTTAAAATGTATCAATCCTTGAAGCTCAACTATCATGAGGCTAGGATTATCGGCCTAATAGCTAGAGGTCATCGAGTTGAAGACCTTCGTGATAGTCTCTATGATAAACAGATATTCTCCGCCAACTTTCATATCGATGTTAGATTCCTGGCGGCTATACTACGACTTGCGGACGAATGTGACATTACTTACAACAGAGTGCCTGAACTCATTTACTACAGCCTGAACCCAGTTGGTGCTTCTGAAGAGCATTTTCGAGCTCATCTCAGTATCCAGGGAATCGGCAAGTGGGTACCACATAAGATCGAGTTTTTCGCAGTTGCAAACGATCCCAAGGGTTCACAGACCCTTCACAAATTGCGCGACAAAATTCAAGGCGAAGTAGATCATGTTAAGGGTATCCTGGCAGAGCGCGGAATACTGATAGAGTATGTTGAAGTACATATTGATTCAAGAGGATTCATCGATAAACCCATTGCATTCGAACTTGACGAGAAGAGAATAACTCAGTTACTAATCGGCGAGCATCTTTACGCTCGAAAGGACGTAGCTATTCGGGAACTCCTCCAGAATGCGGTGGACGCGTGCAGGTTGAGAAGGAGTCTTTCGAATACTTCGGTCGAAATTCGAATTTATCGACAAGACGGTAAACTGACAGTGCAGGACAACGGGATCGGAATGGATTACGGATCAGCTTTTGCTTTCCTTGCGCATAAAGGTTACAGCTACTACGAATCGGAGGAGTTCAAAAAAATGGCAACACAAGTCAACTTCGATCCCATTAGCAGATGAGGCCTGGGAATATTATCTTGCTTGTTGATATCTTCGGAAATACAAATCGAGACAAAGAAGGAGCTAGGAACCCCATGTCGTTTCATCATAGCATCGGCTGGAGAAGGCTGGCGCTATCAAGAAGGATCGTTAACAGAACCTGGAACGGTCATAACGCTCACGCTAAACGAAGAGGGTTCTAAGGTAGACCTTGAGAAGGTTATCCGTCACTACGTGAAAAGTGCGGTAGTGCCTATTTTTTTGGGAAAAGATGCGACTGTCCCCATGATGTTCGACTGGACAATTCGTGATGATGATGTTAAAGGCGAAATCGCGCGGCGTGACGGAAAGGTCCCCGAGGTCGAACATGAGTCGAAGTACGAGGATGACACGATTTCGGTTTCTTTCTATGAAATGGGCGGTTACACACCGAGCCACGTCTTCATCGCTAATCAGGGCTTTTTCGTGCAAGGGGTTGAGGGCTTTTCCGGTTTCCCTGCAGGCCGAAAAGTGGTCTTGATTAATCTCAAGAGAAACCTTCTTGACATTACCGTCTCAAGAGATAGTGTAGTTTTCAAGGGCTCAAGATACGAAGCCTTTCTTGACAAGCTCTTTCGTATCTTGGCTGATTTTGCAGATAAGGAATTCGCGAAACAAAATAGTGAAGGGTCGATTATACTAGAGACATTATTGGCAAATTCCATCTTCAGTAGTTACTCGCTGTCGATCGAAGCTCGTGTTTCTGATGAGGACTATCGAGAAGGTTTTGACCATTCGAAGTTACCCCCGTCTCTTTGGGAAGTGATTTTTCGTCGTATACCCTTGTTGGGCCTTACTGACAAAGGGGTTGAGAAACTCTATCTGTCTGACATAGCTGCTCGTTCATTGACTCGCATCAATCTCTATGAGCTAATTTCAGTTGAGGATTACTTATGCCGTGATTTGAAACATGTAGAGAAAGAGGTAGAACTACTTAGATCGGTTCTTGCGGGTAAACTTGGTGCGACGGAAATAGTTCTTCTGCATGGAGGACGAACCAGTTATGCCTATGGCGTGTTGCTCAAGGCAATCCTGAAGAGCATCTCGTGCCTAAGCGACGACCAATTACGGCAGTTAGATGTTTACAAAATTACAAATCAAAAATTGAAAAAACGGTCGACGCCGATAGACTATCTCCTTCCCAAAGGATGCTTCTTTGCTGACTTTCCGCGTTGCTTACGTGGCGCCGTTACTTGTGTTCAGCCCTACGTAGTGAGTGGGCATTTCGAGACTGATGGTGATGTTTCGGAACCCCGGTTGTATGAGATGTTGACAGAGATCCTTTTGGGCGAACCGATGAGTTCTGAAATTGATTACCAAGTAGTAAGTGATGACCAGATCGCGTTCGACGCAGAGGATGGCTTAAACAAGCTTCTGATTGCAGAGGCGGGAAAAATCAAGGGCAATGCGCCGTTGGAACAATTCATACAGCACTTTTTTGCTGAAAGGATACTAAGCCATGTCGAGGATTTCGGCATTGATTTCTCATCATCGTCGCTTAGAGTGACTGAAGTGCTGTCATTCATAGGTCACCTTGACAAATTGCAAGAGATAAGAGATAGTCGAGGGGACCTAACCGACTATCTTCCTTATCGTAATGTAGGCGAGATGATAAGAGTACGTAGGTAGTGCGTCACAGACAAGTCACTAGTATTCTGCTGCCGAACCTCACCGTGTGGTATCCGTTGGTGCGGGCATCGGAAATTGAACAGTCGTTGATGTATTTCGTGTGTGTGTGGGTCGGCTGGTGCGGGCGTTGTAAATTGAACTCCTGATTATGACGAGGACTACTGGGTGGATGAATTCAAACGCCGTCTACTGTGCGAACATCAATGTTTCCGTTGGCCTTTCTTCGTTACACTGTTTAGGAATGTCTGCACGACGTTCATGTATTTTTCGCGTTCCTCCCACATGGTGAGGTGTGCGCTTTTCTGAAAGATAACGAGCCTCGAACCCCTTATTCCGTTGTGTATGTTCCTTGCTTCTTTCGGGGAGACCTCGTCATACTTCCCCGCCGTAACCAGCGTCGGAACTCGAATCCTGCCAAGCTGGGGGCTCACGTCCCAGTGTCGAATGTTTCCAACTACCGTGAACTCGTTCGGCCCGTTCATCGTCCCATAAACGGGTAGGCTTACGTGTTCGAGGGAATACATGACCTCCCTCGGCCATTCCGGAAGCCGGCAAAAGTAAGTCTTGTAGAAAACGTCCACAGCCTTCACATATTCCGGATTCCCATAATCCCCCGCATCCTCATACTTCTTCATCACATCACGAACATCCGGCGAGAGTTGAGCCTTCAGCTCTTCCATGCACATGATCGCATGGGGCACGCTGGCAAGCCCGCCAGCGCTAACCAGCGACTTCAAATTCTTCTGGTACTTCAGGGCGTAGGCAATGGCCAAGAGTCCGCCATAGCTTGAGCCAAACAGGTGCACCTTACCTAAGTTCATCTCGCGTCTGAACCCTTCTAAATCCTCAACCGCCCTCTCGATCGTGAACATGTTCAGGTTCTTAGGCACGTCCGATTTTCCGCAGCCTAACTGATCATAAAATACAACCTTGAAACCATCCTTAGCTAAGTCCGCCATGGAAAGGATGTAGTCATGTGTCAAGCCAGGTCCGCCATGAACGCACAGCAGGGTTTCGGAGTGATCAGAGCCGAAGATCTTGTAGTACAGCTTGTAATCTGAAACGGCCACATACCCGTCTTTATGTTCGAAAAAGGTCTTGCTAACTTGTCGGCTCATGGAGCTTCATCTTGTTAACTCGCTTCCGTCGACTTTCAGGATTACTAAGGGTTCCTGTACCATCACTTCATTTTGTGCGTTCCATTCCCACTGGCCACGAGTTGTCGATATGGAGTCTCAACGGTCGTCACCCAGTGCGTAAAAGAGGCAAACCGTTAATTTGAGACATTCCTAGAGAGCGCCCCCATGCAATACGGTTCGAGCTGCACGGTTTGTAAATGCGAGGCTGAGTCATGCGAGAATTGTATCAACCCTAGCGAGTGCTCGAACTGCGTCTCTTGTTGCTGCTCAACGACTCACGCCTCCTGGAGGCTTGGAAGGATTCAGCTTGGGATTATGGTAGAATATCTTAGTCTGGGTTGGATGACTGTTGAGGTTATCGGTGCAATTGGTATCGGGTTGCTTTCGAGTAGCTTGGCTCTGATCGCATTTGGAAGCGATAGTCTTGTGGAACTAATTTCTGGGTTCGCCGTTCTAAACCATCTGAAGGGCGATTCGTTGGGCTCTAGCGACCGCGGTGAGAGAACTGAGAAACTTACGAAACTGCTTCTCGTTGCACTGATCCCGGTAATTGGTTTGAGCGCGATTTACTCGTACATGGTAGGTGTACGACCTGAACCTTCCCTGATTGGTGTAGCTGTGGCATTGGGAGCGGTGTTAATCATGCCCATCCTGTGGGTTCAGAAGAGGAGGATTGGAAGAGAGACAAACTGCGTGCCGCTTTCCATCGACGCCGTAGAATCCGCCACTTGCTTCTTGATGTCCCTCGCCTTACTTGGAAGCCTGCTCGTTAACTATCTCTTCAAAATAGGCTGGATCGATTATTTGGCTACAGCTATGATTCTAGCGTTTGTTGGAAAAGAGAGCCTAGAAGCGTTTCGCGAGTAAGAATTGTGACGGCGGCGACGCGACCAATAACAGCTGCAAACGCGCTTAGCGTTATTCGAGATTAGAGCTAAGCATTGTCCTTATTGTTTCACCTTTCGAAGTCCAAATCGCGTTTCCATTGACTATTTTCATGTATCCGGCTTTCTCAAATTGATTGAGAATCTCTTGCTGTGTCATGCTTATGCTGGTGCGAATTGCGTCACGGGCATCATCCGTTCTCTCTTTGGCAGGGACCGATTGGATAATCTGATTAACTTGCGGTCCTGTTCGGTAGAATCTATTGATGTCTTTCACGAGTAGCTTGAATGACTCCTTGATTATGGCGCCTTGTAATGTCTCGTCATCCTCTATTACTTCTCTGCCGCTGGTCGTCATCACGAAAAGTCCTTGAGCGCGGGGCAGAACCCGTTCATCTCTGAATGTAGACCAATCATGAAGTAACCAAGGATCGGTTAGCTTGTGTTTGATCTCAAACTTAGCTTTAGAGTCTCGACCGTACCACTTCCCTAAAACTGCCTCATCCAGTCGCCTTAGTGGTCTTTCGATCTGCGAATGTGTGTTGTCTAGCGAATGAAAACTATGCCATAGTCCCCAGATCGTGAAACCAGATACGTTGGCCAAGACTCTAGCTTTGTAATGCCATAGATCAAACGCTACGCGCTTCACCGTGGCATTCGTGAGGTACACGTAGATCGGTTCGTAATCGTAAGAATGAGTTGGGAGTAATTGGAAATTCCAATAGTAGATGTACTCTATGCAGGATTCTTCTGGGCTCCTAACTATTCGGTAATATATCGACTCTAGCTCGGTCGAATCTGTCGGATCCCCCGAACCCATTACTTTTGGAAGATAAGCCATCGCTAGCGCATCATCAAAGTCGACTCGGTAACCTTGTGGGAGTATTTCGGAATAAGCTGTTGACCATTCATCCATCTTTTCATGAATCAGATGTTTGAGCCACTGTGTCCCACCTCGGTTCTTGATGAAACTCTCTTCATCAGGGTCAACAGCAAATGGCAAGTTTTCACTTTGTATTCTATTTCTCATATTGAATCCGGCTCTCTCACGATGTATTCTCCTTTCTCGGTATTCGCCACGCGAGCCACCATGATGCAGTCTTAGAGAGCTACTGTGGTTTTCAGAATATACGAGCTTTGGGGCTGTCGATTCAGTGGCTCCGGTCTTACCTCTGCTCACGATAATTCGAGAAAATGAATACTTGACAACGTTATGCCTACTTTGACCTTGGTGGAAGGCACGAACAAAACCTGATAATCTCCAAGGCGCAACGGATAGCGGTTAACCATGCGGAAAGTGCTCTTTGTTTGTACCGCGAATTTGCAGCGTAGTCCAACAGCTGAGGACCTCTTTCAAGGTTGGGAAGGTGTTTGGGAGGCAAAGTCAGCTGGAACCGTGCCAGACCCACAGAGAAAACTCTTGACGCAGGAACTCGTCGATTGGGCTGATCTGATCATCGTCATGGAACCAGGTCACAGCGAGTACATAACTTCTCATTTCCATGGTAGCCCAGACAAGATACGGGTTCTGAACATCGCTGACAAATACTTTAGAGACGACCCAGAACTCGTAAGCGAACTTCGGAGGAAAGTTCCTCCCATTCTTCAGGAATATTGAGGGATCGAACGAATTCGAACCCAAAACCGAGTCACAGCTTCATCGACGCATATGGATTCCTCCTATTCGGAAAGTGTGAATAGGGGATTAGATCACAGAGAGAGGTCCGCCTGATCGGGCACCGTGTGATGTATCTTGTCTCTGTGAATGTGGGATGATGGAGAGCCGAGAATATCAGCTACGCATTTCAGAGGTCGCATCGAAGGCAAACACGCTCGTCGTGTTGCCGACTGGCTTGGGGAAGACTATGATTGCGATCTTGGTGGCTGAGAAGAAGCTGGGAGAACGGGCAGACGGCAAGGTTGTGGTTTTGGCTCCAACAAGACCACTGGTAGTTCAGCATCATGCCGTTTTCAGCAGCCACTTCACCAAATCTATCTGCAATCACCTAACCGGCCAGATACCTGCTGATAGCCGTCAGAAGGTTTGGGCTGAATCAAACTTCATCTTCGCAACACCACAAGTCGTAGCGAACGATGTGCGAGCCGGTCGTTACGGGCTTTCAGATGTCTGTTTGATGGTCTTCGATGAGGCTCATCGATGCGTGAAGGATTATGATTACACGCAACTCGCTCTAAAGTATCAACAGTCGGCGACTAACCCGCTCATTCTCGGTCTGACTGCTTCCCCTGGGGGGAAGAAGGAGCAGATTCAGATGGTCTGTGAGAACCTCTTCATCAAACAGGTAGAAGTGCGATCCGAATACGACGAAGACATTCAACCCTACGTTCACTCAATTGCTATAGACTGGAAACGTGTCTCGCTACCCGAAAGCTACCGGGAAGTAAGCCGCCTACTTAGAAACGTCAGCGAGGAGAAGATACAGAAACTCAAATCCATGAAAGTCATCCCGAACATTGAATTAATCCCAAAGAAACTACTCCTAGACCTCAGACAGCAGCTAATCATAAGGCTCCGGAAGAGACGTTCGGGTTACATCTTCGCCGCCCTAACACTCCAGGCGCAAGCCATCTCCCTACTCCACGGCATAGAACTACTTGAAACGCAAGACATCCAGAATCTGAAGCAATACTTCACGCGCATGTCAGTCAGCCCGAAACGAACCATCAAAAGCCTACTGAAAGACCCCCGAGTTCAAACTGCCATCCGGTTGAGCGATACCATTCACACGTCACATCCGAAACTGAACCTCCTCTCCGACTTGATAAATGAACAATTAAGGTCGAACCAAACCAGTCGCATAATAGTGTTCACGCAATATCGAGACACGGTGGAGCTGATCGTAACAAAACTAGAACAGGAAGGCTCTCGCCCAGTCCGCTTCGTCGGCCACGCAACTGGCGAAGATTCAGGCCGAGGCCTATCTCAGAAGGAACAACTGCAAACCTTGCAGGACTTCAAGTCTGGGAAGTTCAACATCCTCGTAACCACCAGCATCGGCGAGGAAGGCCTACATGTGCCGGATGTAGACCACGTCATCTTCTATGAAGCAGTGCCATCCGAAATACGCACCATTCAGCGAAGGGGGAGAACTGGAAGAACCCGAATTGGCAAGGTCACGGTTTTGATGGCTGAAGACACAGTTGACGAAGCCTACTATTGGAGCAGCCTTCGCAAAGAACAGAAGATGCACTCAATTCTCAACCGCATCAGTCAAACAGGAGTACGAACAACAGGCAAAAAGACAAACATTCTTGACTACAGCTGATTCCCTTACCTATAGGGAGACACTACTGAGAACTTGAATCGTCGTAGGGCATCCGACGAGGCTGACCCTACCTTTAGAGCGAACGACTGACTAGGTTCATCCAGTGCTTCGTCATAGACAGGCCGTAGCATAGCTACTCAGGCTGCGGTTGTTGATCTGAATAGGCCAGTAATTCACGAGTGTGATCAAGAAACGAGAAAGGAGAGTTGAGGTTCTCTAGCTTAGTCGAATCGTCCCTGAGTTTTTCTTACTTCTTTTTCAGTTTTTCCGTGTATGCGTCAGCTAACCTACCGAGCTTCAAGACCAGCCAGAGTAGTGCGACGATAACTACCGCAGCTATCACGGTTCGAACGATGAGCCCGATGAATAGGAGGCCGATGAGTGGATGCGCCATTTTTCTTACACCTCTAACAGGAAGCGAATCCATTCGTCATAAAAGGAATTGTGGACGAATCATTCACTCAAAACGATGGTCGTGAACATTACAAGGCCGCCAGCCACCGTTATCGCTGGGTAGCTCAAGGTGAGATACAGTAAAGCTACATGACCTAACTAGGACCTACGCTCTAGGTGCTTGAAATCTGGCGATCTGTCTTGAGACACGGTTGACATAATCATTCATTCTCGCGAGCATAGTTCTCGACGTTATCGTGCCGACAACCCTTCCCTCCTGAAGAACTAGAACTCTGCGTATTCCTTTCTCCGCCATTAGTTTGGCAACATAGTCTATCCCGTCAGACGCCTTGACGGTTATGAGATCCGGACTCATGATGTCTCCGAGTGTGACCTTCGCCGGATCTTTCCCTTCAGCCACTAGTTTCGAGAGGTAATCCCATTCTGTGACAATGCCCTCAGGCTTCCCCTCCGCGGTAGCTACTACGACGAAGCCGTGTTTGTTCAATTTCATCTCCTTCGCGGCTTCGAGGGCTGTTGCGCCTCGCGGCAGCGATGCAAAGTCTTTCTCGACGATATCTCTAGCGAAAAGTACCATGAGTAGATTCTTCACTTGATGGATAATTAATCATTTCATCAATGGGCCTGTTCCGGCCCCCTGAGGTTTCTATACAGAGCTATCGTCAAGGTCTTCTGCAACAAAAACTTACATTTTAACACTTTAAGCCGCACCTTGCCGAATCGAGATACAACCTATACCTTGGTCTTGCGAACTTACCGAAGAGGATGTTGACTTGGATAAGGCAGAGAAGATCTGGTATAACGGACAGTTGGTCGACTGGGACAACGCAAAGGTACATGTCCTGACGCATGCGCTTCATTACGGTACCGCCGTCTTTGAAGGGCTAAGATGTTACAAGACAGATCGCGGGCCTGCGGTTTTCAGGCTCTACGATCATGTTTGGCGACTCATCAACAGCGCCAAAATTTACCTAATGCATTTGGAGTATGAGGCTGACGAGATTGCCGAGGCAATAACGGCTACAATCAAAGCTAACGATTTACCCGAATGCTACATTCGCCCGATCGCCTTCTACGGCTACGGCGAGATGGGCGTAAACCCGCTCAAGAACAAAGTCGACCTCGCCATAGCGGCTTTCCACTGGGGTGCGTACTTGGGTGAGGATGCATTGACCAAGGGAGTTAGGTGCATGGTTTCGTCGTGGCGGAGAATAAGCTCTCTAACTCTCCCCCCTCAGGCAAAATGCTCCGCTAACTATGCAAACGCAAGTTTAGCGAAGATGGAGGCGGTAAAGGCAGGGTACGTCGAGGCGATTATGCTGAACACTCAGGGCATGGTGTCGGAGGCTACCGGTGAAAATATCTTCCGCGTAAAACGCGGAGTCCTGTCCACTCCGAACGCCGCGGCAGGCATACTGAGGGGCATCACCAGAGACACCGTGATTCAGCTTGCTGCCGACATGAACATAAGTTGTCACCGAACAGACATAGCCAGAGAGGAACTGTACACCGCCGACGAACTATTCCTCTCCGGAACAGCCGTCGAAATCACACCAATAAGCGAAGTCGACGGCAGACAAATTGGAAACGGCGATTACCCAATCACACGCAAAATACAACAAGCATACGACGAAGCAGTTCACGGCAGGAACAAGAAACACACCGACTGGCTAAGCTACTTGAAATAGCACTAGGCCCAGAACTCGGCCAAGTTTTTGTGACGCTTAAGCACCGCAGCTTGTTGCCTACACGTCCTGCGGTAGGAATCTCATAATCAAAAAGATTGTTGCAAATATTGCAAGGCCACCGGCCACCATGGGGGCGGAGTAGCCCAAGGTAAGGTACAGTCCAGCGGCGGCGATGGGACCTGCGATACGGAAAAGATAGATTGATGTCGCCATGGCCCCGAGCATTTCTCCCCTCCTCCCTTCGGGGAACATGGCTGCCGACAGGTGAAACTGCGCGGGTACCCAAGTTGCGACGGCGAAACCCCACACGATCCCGTACAGAGGAATCAGAGGCCCAATGGGGTAGAAGGCCCATCCCAATACCATACTCCCCCCGAGAATTTCCGATATCACAAGCAGCCTTCTCGCACCGATGCGGTGCGTCAACCACCCACCTGGAAAAGTGCCTAACACGACTCCGATGGGCTGCGTGAGAGCGACAACCCCGAACTCAAACTGGCTAAAGCCCCGAGTCGAGAGAAGGGCATACAAGATTCCAGTTCCAAGCGACCAAGCAACGCTGTCCACCACGAAAATACTGAAAAATCCACGGAACTGGCTGATACCCTCCCATGTGGCCCTGAGACTGAGTCTAGCGCTATGAATCCCACCTGCCATGCCTTTGTCGCGAACCTTGGCGAAGATCAGAGCAAAGCCTACGGTCTCAAGAGCAACCGCGAGTAAAAGAAGAAGCTGCGGGCTTAGGGAAGCCCCGTACTCTCCCGCAAGGAATCCGGTTACTGAGCCTGGTATGAAATTCGCAACGAGCATAGTGCTGTATACTCGCGCACGGTCAGGCGTCTCGATGTAGTCAGCCATAATCGCGTCGATTACCGGGAGTGAGAGGAGGCTGAGGCCCCAGAGTAGGTAGGCGAGGTAGACGAGCGCTCGGGAACCGAAGAAGAATGCACCAGCGGATGTCAGCCAGCACGCAATGAGGAAACCACTCCCTGCAAGAATCAACCTCCTGCGTCCCCGGCGGTCCGAGAACCTCCCGCCCACCACTTGCATTAAACCAGATATCGCTCCGTATCTCCCTGCCCCGCTCTCCAAGACACCGATTGTCGCGATAGAGATTCCGAGAGAAACTAACCACGGCTGCCAAAAGACCCTGATATACCCAAGATACAGGCCCTGGAGCAGGTTGTAGACGATCAGCGTACGAACGGTCGGCTGTAGGGAGAAGACCCTGGCACTCAGCGAAGCCTTTTGCGGGTGAGAAGTTGACATCCGAATTCTCGAGAACACGCCCGATCTGTACGCGAAATCGCCATTCAAGATTTGATTCCCAACGCTCTTTGTCTGCCACTCACGCTGTCTGAGACTTGGTCAAACGCCAGAGGAAACGGAGGTGAATTATCCTTGCCGGTGAGAATGCTCGCCCATTTACGGACGAGACTGAGTGAGAAAAGTGTGACGCGTCTCGCTGCATCTCACTATCTATTCAACACTGGTCAGTCTTTCGCGTTAAACTACGGAGATTCTCCGACTCGGAAAATTATCTAGTCTTCTGAGTTTGAGTATGTAGCATCGTTATCTCAATTGGGATTGGTGTTTCGCGTAGTCGTTTTCCGACGAGTTTCTCTATGGCTCTCACGGCTGCGGGAGGGATGCCCATCGTTGGACTCTCTCCAACGCCTTTCGCCCCGTGGGGTAGGGGTGACGGGTTGTTTGCGAGTTTGACTTCAACTGGAGACATTATCGATGCACTTAGTATTCCCGCGTCGGCTATGGTGGCGGTGAGTAATTGTCCTTCATCACTGTACTTAATTTCTTCAGTGAGTACTTGACCGATGCCTTGTGCAGTTCCACCGATGATTTGGCTTTCAATCATGTCAGGATTAAGTTGTCGTCCAACATCGTAGTAGGCCACGCACTTCGTCAATCTGATGTTACCGGATTCATCTAGTTGGGCTGTGACCAGGTTGGCTCCGAATGCGTTCAACTGCTCCTTCTGTGAGTGGAATACTGTTGCGTCGAAGTCATGGTTCAGCAGTTCGGTCGGGGAATATGTTCCGAGCCTCTTGGTGGCGTCTGCCTTGATTTTTCTGGCAGCTTCAATTAATGCAGCGCCCGCGACGACGGTCGTTCTGCTGCCCCAGGTTCCTACGCCCTCATCGAGTTCGTTCGTATCCGATTTCTCGAAATCTATCACTGATTGAGGAATGTTGAGTTCTTCGCTGACGAGGATGCGTGCCCAAACGTCGTGCCCCTGCCCATGCGTGCTCCCGCCTAGCCATACCTTCACCCGTCCTCCTTTGACGGCTATTCGGGCTGATTCGCCAGGTTGCACGGCAGGGATTAGTACGAAACATGAGAAGCCCACGCTCCCACCTTCTCTCTTGTCACGATAGCCCAGCTCCGTTATTGCGGATTCGAGAAATGGTTTGAATGGATCGAGTTTCACCCCAAGCGGCGAGAGGAACGGTTCTGGGCTAGCGTTTCTCAACCTAACCTCGACAGGATCCATCCTCAACTCATCCGCAAGCAAGTCCATCATTCGTTCAATGAACATGGCCGCTTCAGGCCTACCAGCGCCGCGATAAGGCCCCAGAGGAACCTTGTTCGTGTACACCGACTTTGCATCGACAGATACGTGGGAAATCGCGTATGGACCGGTGATTTGATACCCTATCCACTTAGGAGACATTGTTCCCATCCCGAGCGCGTATGCACCTGCGTCTATCAGCAGGTCCACCGTCAACCCCTGGACTCTACCGGTACGATCGGCGAATAGTTTCATCTTCGCCCTAGCCCCCCTTCCTTGATTCGTTGCCATCTCATGCTCCATGCGGGTCTCAATCCACTTCACCGGCCGCCTCATCTTCATAGCCGCATAGCACGCGATCACATACTCAGGGTAAATACCGCCCTTACTTCCGAAAGCCCCGCCCGTATCTACCTGAATGACTCTCACCGACTTGGGGTCGAGCCCCAAAGATTCACACAAACCCTCCTTCCATGCAAAAACGGATTGAGTCGAAGCCCACACCGTCAGCAGAGAACCATCGTAATCAACCACTAGCCCTCGGGGTTCTAACGGGTTAGGGGAAATTCGCCGGTTCAGAAGGGTATCTTCCACTGCCACCGGAGCGGAGTCCAGGTTGAACTCTTTGCCCATACGGAACGTGGAAAATATATTCGAACTTGTACCCGCGTGAATCGGAGGAAAAATTAGAGCATTCTCAGGGTCGACAACGGCTTTGAGTGGCTCATATTCGACCTCCACCTCATCCATACTGTCCTCGGCTAGGTAGGGGTCATCTGCAAGAACTGCGGCAATAGGCTCACCAACATAGTTCACATACCCCGAAGCGAGCACTGGTTGGACGACGCCGGACCCTTCGCTTGCTCCTTCCCCGACTGCAGATAGTCTAGCCTTAAGTTCAGAAGAATTAATCCCACCACTCACCTTGAGCAACTTAGCTCTGGCATACAGGCTCCGAACCACAGCCAGATGCAACATACGAGGGAAATGCAGATCGTTTACGAACTGTCCACGACCTTCGACCAGTCTCCTTGTCATGTCCGAGGCCATTTGTATCACAACCAAACCGTACGCAAGATGAAATTCACCGTCCATTTACGAATAATCCTTAAAGACCATTTCTCATTTCTCGTATGAGACGAACTTGCGGCCACGATCATTCGAATACTTTGCCCCTTCATCCCTACACGAGGCCCTAACCCTGCTCTCAACAACGGAAGACGCGAAGATACTCGCGGGAGGCCAAAGCCTAATCACCATCATGAAGCTCCGCCTAGCAACTCCAAACGCACTGATTGACATCAACGGTATAACGGAATTGAGCTACATACGTGAGGAGGACGGCGTCATCGCAATTGGAGCCTTGACTCGTCACGACCAGCTTTCACGAGATAGAACGATCCAAGAGAAATTCCCTCTTCTAGCCGAGGCAGCTAGTCTGATTGCGGACCAACAAGTAAGAAACCGCGGAACGATCGGAGGTTCACTGGCACACGCCGACCCCACCGCCGACCTTCCCACCGCATGCATGGCCCTGAATGCGAACATCATAATTCGAAACGAGAACGGGTCGCGTTCTGTCGCATCCAGCGACTTCTTTCGCGATTTCTTCACCACCGCACTCAAACAAGATGAGATTATTCAAGAGGTGCGGATTCCAATCCCTCCTCCAAGAACTGGCGGCACCTACGCGAAACTAGCGAAAGGGCACGGTGATTTCGCACTAGTTGCGGTAGCAACCCAAACCTCCTTAGGATCGGGTGACCTTTGTAAGGCTGTCAGCGTAGTCCTTGGGGGCGTCGGCTCAACACCCACACACGCAATTGAAACAGAAAAACTCCTCATGGGAAATGTAATTGACGACCAACTAATCAGGCAAGGGTCACTTATGGCGGCAGAAGGGCTATCTCCAAACCCCGACTTTCGTGCAACCTCCGAGCTGAAGCTGAAAATGGTTACGAAGCTGACTGAGAGAACACTCAGAACAGCAGTCAGCCGCGCCCGTGGAGGCATCTGAGACGGCAACGGAAACCGAAATCAACGTCAACGTTAACGGCAAGCAATGCCGGCAAAAGATTCCATCACGCATGCTACTTGTTGACTTTCTTCGGGATAAGTTAGAATTGACTGGAACCCACATCGGATGCGACACAGGCCACTGCGGCGCCTGCACCGTCATGCTCAATGACGTAACGGTGAAGTCATGTCTACTTCTTGCAGCCCAAGCGAACAACTCGAAAATACTAACAATCGAAGGCATATCAACCGACGGCAAATTGCACCCGCTACAAGAGGAATTCCTAGAACACGAGGGGCTTCAGTGCGGATACTGTACTCCAGGAATGATACTCTCAAGCCTATTTCTTCTAAAGAGGAACCCAGCCCCAAGCGACGACGAAATCAAGAAAGCCATCGACGGCAATCTTTGTCGGTGTACCGGCTACCTTGGCATCGTGAAAGCCGTAAAGGCTGCCGCCTCGAGAATAAGTCGAGAGGCACGTCGCAATTCTGTTTGAAGTTCTAGTTTGAAGCATTCAAGGCTATGTGTAACTAGGCTTGGATACTAGTGTGAGGAACTGAAATGACGGAGATACAATCTGACCTCGAGGGCTTGGTTCAGGGTCTTCACCATATTACGCTCGTGACTTCAAACGAAGATGTGAACCGTAGATTCTACACTGAAATTCTTGGTTTACGGCGAGTAAAGCTTACTGTAAATCAGGATGATATTTTTCATCGGCATTTGTTTTACGCCAACGAAAAGGCTGAGACGGGCAGCGCGATAACATTCTTCGAATGGCCTGGTTTACCGAAAGGCATTCCCGGGCTCACTTCCCCCCATCACCTCTCCTACGCCGTGGCGGCATTGGATGTCCTGCCGAAATGGCGGGCTTGGCTACTTTCGCACGGAGTTTCCGTGAACGGCCCGTTCGTCCGAGACGGACGCATCTCCCTATACCTGAAAGACCCAGATGGGGTCATAGTTGAGATTACGAAACCAAACGATGAAGACATCACCCCAGACTACGTGCATGAACTAAATCAGGAAGCCCAGGTTGTCGGAGAGATCGGGTCTGACATGAGGTTGACATCGTTTGATCATGCGAGCCCTGTATCATTAAACCCAGAGGTCACAGTTCGGTTCCTAAACAGACTTCTAGGACTGAAGAATTCGTTCAAACGAACTAACCCAGACCAGAAGGATACTGCCATATTCGGCGTCGGTAACGATGATCGGCCTGAGTTTCTCCGCTACCTCGCGTCTGCAAAGGCGCCGCTGGGCGAGGTGGGTACGGGTAGTGTACATCACATAGCAATGTGTGTGGAGGATGAGGTTGCTCAGCAGAAGATACTCCGCCAATTGAATACGTTGAACGTACCTAACTCCGGCGTAATTGACCGCTTCTGGTTCAAATCCCTGTACTTCCGTGATCCTGATGGGAACCTCCTTGAAATCGCAACCAAGGGCCCCGGATACAGCGCTGACGAATCTCCCGAGAAACTGGGCTCACACTTGGTACTAGCACCATGGTTAGAGATGAGAAGGAATGAGATAGAAGGAGCACTCAAGGAACTTGACGCGGGAAATGTGCATACCTGGCCGCCAGCATATCCGAAGGTTCCCTCACCACCAGAAACTCTTTCCAATTGAAGTCAAGGATCTATTGTGTTCCCGTAAACAACGAGTCGATGAAGCCCACCGACTCAGTTAATGACTTTATGCGTAAATCGGGTTCTACATTTGAATTACCATACCGCCTAGCCTTCCTTGCTAGGGCGAATAATGAGTCAGGCTTCCACTTCGATGGATCCTGTGTATCTTGGTCTAAGAGAATTGCATGCATTCCTGCATTTTTGGCTCCTGTAACGTCAGTTGTGGGATCATCGCCAACATGAACGATGTTTGCCGGTTCCGCGCCTAGCAGCCTAGCGGCTTCGTTGAAGATTCTTTGGTCTGGTTTGCGGACTCTTAATTCATTTGAGAAAACTGTTGCGTTGAAGAATCTCAGTATGTCATAAGTTTGCAGCAGTTGACGTAGTGCTTCTCCTGGGCTTCGGCCGGTATTACTGATAAGTCCGATCTTGTACCCTCGGCTTCGTAGCGCGCCAAGAACCTTTGGCGATTCAGCATTTAGTTTTGGTGGCGCCGCGAGAATTGGGTCTACGTAAGCTTTCTCAAGAGCCTGCATCAAGTCGTGATTTATTGTGATTGACCGTCCAGCTGCTAACTCGATTATCAAACGGATCTGGTCTGAAATCGGGACCTCCTTGTTTCGCTGCCAGACCTCCTGAAGTCTACTCGCACTCTCCTCGTAGGCTCGCTCGATTTCATGCATAGCCAAATCAATTCCGCGAACCGCGAGTTCATGTTGAAGACCCTTGCACCTCTCTCGTCCTCGGGCTTCATCTCGGTCCGACTCGTCGAAAATTAGAGTCTCCCAAAGATCGAAGGTCACACATCTGGTTCTATTGTTCGCTGGCACATGAGCGCTTGAGTGATACTGGTCTAAATCAGTTTCTCGACATGCTCTAGTATGGGTAGAAAGGTGAGTTCTCGGATGGAAACTCATCTGCCAAGCTTATTTGTGGTCTTGAGTGGGCTACCTTATGATCGAGACCTTTGGGTTAGTGGGCCTGTTCCTTGCTGCTGTCGTAGCTGGGGCCATTAACTCTGTGGCGGGCGGTGGCACTTTAATTTCATTTCCTTCCCTCGTCGCCTTCGGGGAACCCGATATTATCTCCAACGCCACGAACACTGCAGCCCTCTGGCCTGGTTCGCTAAGCAGTGCGATAGGTTATCGAAAGTTTACACACGTAAACCGAGCTCTGCTCACACTACTCATTGTCCCCAGCTTCATCGGTGGCCTCCTAGGAGCCGTAATCTTAGTGATTACACCTGAAAGTTTGTTCCAGCTGGTCGTTCCCTTCCTGATTCTGTTCGCCACAACTCTTTTCGCCGCTCGAAATTTCATTTCACGAAAATTAGCAATGAAGACTACGGAAGAAACTGTTACAATGTCAGGCAGAATTTGGGGATTCTTCTTCCAGCTTTTCGTAGCAGCCTACGGCGGGTACTTCGGGGCGGGAATTGGAATACTGATGTTAGGTTCACTTAGCGTGATGGGGCTGCGCGATGTTCACGTCATGAACGCGATGAAGACAACGCTTGCGGCCATAATCAACGTAACAGCTTTCATCTTCTTTGCATTGAAGGGGTTGGTAGTATGGCCGCTCGCCCTCCTCATGGCTATCGGTGCAATAATAGGCGGATATGTGGGTGCACGTTCAGCGAAACACGTCAAGCAGAGTTACCTGCAGGCGCTCATAATCACGGTTGGCCTAGCCATTACGGCATGGTTCCTGCTCAGGCTTCTGTAGCAAGAGGGCAGAATTAAGAAAAGACCTGTTCAGGGGCTTTACAACCCCTGAGAACAAGTTGGGACTTTCGCGTTTGTCTAGGATACTGAGCTTACGTTGATGTAGTTGCCTGGGCAGGATGCCCCGTTGGAGGCTGTGTTCGCGCCTTGATATAGCTGGCCAGTCACGCTGACCCATGATCCGTTGCTTGGGGCATTTGATGGCAGATTATGCAGGGTATAGTATTGGTAGGAGTAGCTTTCTGAATAGTAGGCGTTGGCTATTGGAATCACTAGAACTGTGCATCCATTCTGTGCTTGGAATAGGTATCCAGAGCATGTGACATTGTTGTTGGCACCGGTCTGGCATGGCTGAACGAAGTTACCGTTCCAATAACCGTAGTAGGCACCGTTGTAATATCCTGAGGACCACGGGTTGGGCGGGTTGTACGGGTTATAAGTGTTGTAGCCCGGACCCGGGGAGTACATGCATCCGTAAGGCGAGCAGTATTGGTAGTATCCTGAACTTACGCCCTGACCGTTTCCTGTTGTCGCAGCGTTTGTGACCGTAACTCCCTGCTGGTTAGTGACCGTAACTGCCTGGGTAACTTGATTTACGCTCGTTACGGTCTGGATTTGTGTGCTGTAAACGCTCTGAGTGTTCGTAAGAAACTGCTGCTCTGTTACGGTGTTTACGTGCGGGTTCATCGCCGTATATCCTGCAAATCCTAAGCTCAGAAGTGCAACGAGTACCAGTCCGATGATGCCTGCATTGCGAAGGGTACTTCCTCCTTTCTTGGTCTGGCCCGGTTGGTTTGATTGGTTCGGTTGCTGAGGGTTGGATTCGTTCGGTTTATCGCTTTCACTCAATATTCAATCGCCAACGATCTCGTCCCCATGGAGCCGGTTAAGTCTATTTCCACCTGGTAGAACCTAGACTCCAAAGTAGAAGCATCAAGAAATTGTTTTCTGTGTAACTGATGACGGTTTTTTCGTGACTTCTCGACTAACCAACATCGCCACAAGCGCCGCCACTACTCCCACGGCAATGAGGCCTACAACCGCTATCGGGTCAGTGACTGGTTGGGTTTCTAGCTGGTTCACGGTCGAGGTGATGTATCCTGTCACGTATTGGGTCTGCTGAAGCGTCGCGAACTGCGTTTGCCATGTCTGAAGAACTTGTGTAACGTAATCTGTTTGCGTGACCTGGTAAGTCGGAGCGTACGGGGGCGGATAGGGAGGGTTGTAGTAGTTGTTAGTATTGTAGCCCGTGTAGCAGTTGTTAGAGTAGTAGCTCGTATAACAGTTGTTAGAATTATAGCCCGTATAGTAGCTGTTATGATAGTAGCTCGTGGAGTAAGTGGTGTAAGTCTGATAGAGCGGAGAGATTACCGTACTGGTTGCCGTGACCATTGCTGTTTGAGTCGTTGGAGCGTTAGTTGTGCCGTCTGTTACCATCACAGTCTGCGTGCTTGTCGTCGATAATATCGACGTTGTGTCGCTCGTTGAAACTTCTGTTGTCGTAAGCGTTACGGGCATCGTGGTCGTATCAGTTTCTGTGTTCGTTACCGTAGCTGTCACCGTGCCAGCCGTACTTGTCACAACGCTCATCTCGGTGATTATTGCGGTGCTCTGCGTGGTTTGAGTTTCAACGTTTGTCGAAGTCACCTGTATGGTCGTGGTCATCGGGATCATAATAGTGTTCGTCACGACGCTGGTATCAGTCTCGGTTGTAGTAGTAGTGATAGCCTGGGCCGAACCAACCTGGAACAGCGTACTCAACGCGACAAAACATACCGTGACCAATAGTAGGCCTAAGAGTATCCTTGGTCGATTGTTCAACCGCGATTCCTTACTGCGATAGCACTGCTCCGATCGTAGAAGCCGCTCGTGGACAACTCGCATAAAAGTACCATGGACGATACGTCCATCTGCTCAGACTTAGACCCTAGTCATTGCTTTACATGAATAATCTATCTTGTCGTGATGAATCGGACCTCCCGATTCCTAATGGTCCACCTCTAATCCCTTCTACGAGTTAGGTTTGCTCACTGAACCGAAAATATACGCGCACTTCGGTGCCTAACCGGCTAGGCGATTCGGTTTTGAAACGGTCGCCAATGATAGCACGACGTAACCCCAGTCATTGCACATTTATGCTTGACTGTCTTAGCTCGTCATTTTTGGCGGAGGTGTTAGATAAGTCGTTCATGATACTTTATTTACGCCTCGTTTGGGATTTATGCCCTTCAGGTCTGGTGCCCACGACTGAAGCTGGCTTGCGCAATCATTCCGGTCGCGGTGGTCATTATGATTGTCAGTGGTATGACTTTACCTCTAATGGCGCCCAGTCCCGCTAGCGGGTCAGGTTCAAAAATCCAACACCTAATCTTCATTGTGCAGGAGAACCATTCCTTCGACAATTACTTCGGTACGTACCCCGGAGTTATCGGGCTTCCAATGGACGTGGCTATTCCCATCGACCCGAACCAGCCAAATTTGGGTTATGTGAAACCCTTCCACTTGGTCGTCTCCCAACCCATCATGATTTGGGGTGATGAACTGCCTCCGGGTGTCGCTGATCCCGACGACTTTCAGCCGGCCCAAAACGCGACGTCCTTCCACCTAAGTAATGAGTCGCTTGGTAGGGATCTGAGCCACGCATGGAGTATCGCGCATGAAGCATATGATAACGGAAAGATGGATGGGTTTGTGGCCGCAGAAGGCAGCACACTGACAATGGGCTATTATGATCGGAGCGATATTCCTTACTATTGGGATTACGCGAACCAGTATGTTCTGGACGATAACTTCTTCTCATCCCTAATGGGCCCGAGCTTCCCGAACCACCTATACATCGCTTCAGGTACAAACGGCCCCACCAACCTCACCTACCCATGGGTACTTAACGGCCACATAGTCGATAACCCGGCCTCGGACTTCAACTGGCAAGGTGTCTCATTAGACTGGTCGACCCTTGCGCAAGAGATGAGCAACGCGAACGTATCTTGGGCATGGTACGATGGGAACCGTAGGCCTCTGCAACCTAACATCTGGGATGTACTACCGCTGTTCACATACTTCCAGGACAACCCAGGGCAACTAAGCGCCCACGTCCACAACACACCAAAATTCATCTCCGATATAGCAAACGGACAGTTGCCCGCCGTTTCGTGGATCATACCTGGCGGCTGGGTTCCCCCCACATACCCAGCGACGTGCAAGGGTCAATCACCTAGCGAACACCCACCCGCGCGGAGCGACTGCGGAATGGACTACGTGTCCTATTTAGTGAATCAAGTAATGCAGAGTCAGTATTGGCAGTCGTCTGCGATTATAATAACATGGGATGACTACGGAGGGTTCTACGACAATGTCCCCCCACCCCAAGTCGACGCCTACGGCGAAGGCTTCCGAGTCCCAACCCTCGTAATCTCACCATGGGCGAAACAAGGATACATTGACCACACACAATACGAATTCGCCTCCCTGCTGAGGCTCGCTGAGGACACCTTCAACCTCCCAAGCCTAGGCCATAGGGATGTGTACGCGAACGATATGATGAACTCGTTCGACTTCAACCAAGCACCCCAACCCACGCTAATCGAACCCGCAAACTTCGTCGGCCCAGCACCAGAAACAACCACCACAACAACAGTGCTCGAAATGAACCCAACCCAAACATACCTTATCCTCGCCTTAGTTGTTGCAGTTGCAGCGATGGTACCAGCCTACGTGATTGGACGCCGTACCGCGAGACCGTGACAAATTAGTGTATTCGATCTTCGATTCAGTTCAATGGCAAAAGGCTACACACTGCTACCGGGATTTCAGCCATTCATCTTTGAGCAATACTGGAATGCCATGGAGCGGCCCGCGAGGCCCCTTCTGCTTCCGTTCGCGGTCAAGCCCTTCAGCGATTGCTAAGGCATCAGGGTTAGGCTCAATGACCGCCCTCAAAGAGGGGCCTTGTCTATTTAGCCGTTCAATCCGGTTAAGGTAGCGCTCTGCGATAGAACGAGCCGTCTGGCGTCCCGATCGCATTTCTTCTTGAAGTTGATCGGTAGTCACTTCATTGAACTCGAACGAGGTTTCTGTCATTCAATAATCCCTACGATCTTAACCTGGCCAATCGATGGGGCAGTGGAGTTGACTCCACGTTGATAGTTTTTCGCCTGCGCGTCATTTCACCCCTATCGCTTTGCCGTCATTCGTTGAGGGCTTTCCTCCCAGCGGGACAAATATGATGGTCGGATCGGGAGGCGAGCAAATTGGGTTACGTGTGGCACTCGTTCGACGACTTCAATCGAATTCTCCGAACTACACATCTCGCGCTCTACAAGATGACACCCATAACTAGTTTGTCGTGATAGTCCCCGTCATCCCCTAAGAATGCGGCTTTCATTCGTCCTTCGTGTAAGAAACCCGCCCGCTCATACACCTTGATCGCTCCCTTATTGTCCGCAACGACTTCCAAGCTGACTCTACGGAAACCTTTGGCGTTAGCTTCTTGCAGAATTGTTTTCGCGAGAAACGTACCTAAACCTTTGCGATGATAGTCTTGGTGAATGTAGCTTACGAACTCGCCTATTCCCCTGAACCTTGTTCGTCCCCGACCAAAGATCATCGCTACACCAACAACTTTCTCCCCGTCAAAGGCGAGGAGAAGAATTCCACCTTCTAGGCCCGATACCCACCTTTCCAGGCGGGCGCGGTCGTAAGGCGGAAGACCGTAGCGAAGGGCTTCTGCGCTGAGGCTTTGAAACATGGCTAGCATAGCTTCGAAATCTTGCGGCTTAAACGAACGAATTGAGACGACTCTGCCATCTTTCAATTGAAAATCCATGTCGACCGGAAGGAGATGTCTGTTTCCTAAGAAATAATCGTATCACAACCGGCTTGTGATCTTAACTCAAGCTATGGAGAAAGTTGGAATTCTAAACTACCTTCCTTTTTTGATTTCAATACAACTTCGGCACCGATCTTCACTTCGTCGCTCGGGTTTGAGAGGCGGCCGATGACTCTTGGACCCCTTTCGATATCGATGATCGCGACTGCGTAAGGGGCCTGATTCTCGAAACCCGTTGGTGGATATCTAATTGCGGTAAAGGTCACTACTCTTCCCACGCCCGAAAGCGCTGTCTGCTTCGTGTTACTATTGCACCGCGGGCAGGTTTCAGCGGGGTAAAAATCTGCCCAACCGCATTTCTGGCAAACGTATGAAGTGATTTGTAGTGGTGTAGTCACTGTCTAATCCGTCCTTCGTAGAATATGGGCGGCGACTGTGCCTCCTATTCCGCCAACGCTTTGGGCGAGACCGATTTCTGCGCCTGGGACTTGGCATTTCCCAGCGTCGTTCTTGAGTTGAAGAACTAGCTCGGCAACTTGGTAGACACCGCTGGCCCCGACCGGGTGGCCCCTCGCCTTGAGTCCACCGAAGCTGTTTGTCGGGAGTCGAGCGTCCCGGGAACATTCACCTTCCGCCAGAAGCTTAGCTCCGCCCCCTTTTGCCGCGAACCCGAGGTCCTCTAGCGCCATAATACCCAGAATGGAGAACGCGTCGTGAACCTCAAGCAGATCCACATCTTCCGGCTTTATGCCTGCGATCTTGTACGCGCGATCTGAAGCCCTCTTCGACGCTTCAAAGGCAGTAATCTCGGGCCTCTGGTAGAGGCTTAGGGTATCGCTCGATACGGCTGAGGCTGCTATTTCTACGGGAGAATCAGTAAATTTCTTGGCTACCGCCATTGGAGCTATGAGAAGGGCTGCAGCCCCGTCCCCTATCCCGGAACAATCCAGAAGCCTAAGCGGATCTGCGACCAAGGGAGATTGTAAAACATCCTGGACGCCTATCTTCTTTCGAAATTGCGCTTTCGGGTTGTCCAATGCATTCTGGTGACATAAGACTGGGAATTCAGCTATCGCCTCATGCGGGACATGGTATTTGTGCATGTATTCCCTGGCGATCATGGCGTTTAGGCCAACGAATGTAACACCAGTTGAAGCAACTTTCACTCTATCCTCAGCCATCATCAAGCCCGCCGTCACCATTGGAGTAGTGTACCCAGACATCTTCTCAACTGCACCGACCAACACCACATCTTCTAAGCCAGAAAGCAGCCCCTTTACGCCTGCGTTAACGACGACGCCGCCTGAAGCACAAGCGCCTTCGACCTTGTAGGTGGGCACTCCCTCCCTTCCAAGTGCCGTGGCCATCAAAGCGCCCAGGTGTTCTTGGTTCTGGAGGAAACCGGACATCATATTTCCGACGTATATGGAGTCAATCTTGTCAACTCCTGCATCGTCGATCGCTTGGATCGCGGCATCAACGAATAGTTCAGTTAGGCTTCTGCCAGAGCCTGCTGTTACTGGCGTCATCCCAACCCCAATTATGGCGGCTTCCCTCAAGCTTCACTCCACACGAAGGGCGTAATTGTAATGGGCTCTACGTTTAATTATTCGCTGGACAGTGCCTGTGTTGGAGTTGGCGGCCATAGCTGAGGGCTAGGACCCGTTCCCATTCCGAAAGTGCGGGCAGCTAAATGGGCGCAGACTCGTACCGGAAACACGGAAGTGAATCTCTCAGGCGATTCGGGTAGTAGTGTGTTCCGCAAGGCCACGCGAGCCCCGAACCGCTGCCGACTCCATTTTTTGTGACTTGGTTGATCGACGCGTAGTCAATTGAATGAATGTTTATTACTTGCAAGGCCGCGGTATCAACTAGAATTTCGAGGAATCTTATTTGCTTCCTTCACTTGTCAGCATCATCCTGGAAAACGGCCCCGGTCTGTTCGGCCAGAACCTGTTCACTAACCTAATCAACATAGTTTGGGTGGGTTCGTTCATTGCCCTTTTCTTGTTCGGCCAGCAGATTCAAAGTCGTTTAGCGCTTATGCAGATTGATGGGGCGGTAAGAAAACTTGAGAATATGAAGAACGATGCCAAGTCACTTACCATCAAGACTCTTCGAGATGTAGGAAAAGCTAAGGATGATCCGACGCCGAGGTTAAACTCGTTACTTGAGCAATTCCTCATTGAACCCGTCAGCATGGACCCGGCAGGTATCGTCAATAAGTTTGACCACCTTCTTGACGTCAGGGAAGCGAAGTTCAAGTCAGATGTGGCGAAAATAGCACCGGAAGCTAACCCGTCCCAGGTGAACAACCTCGAAAACCTCGTCGAAGCCACTTGGGCTCTAAACTACATGTTCAAGATAGTTCGGCACTTGTACTTGCTCGGTAAGAAGACGTTCAGCATTCTGGTCATATTCCAACTTCAAGCATTCCTCCCCCTAATCATGCAAGAAGCTGAGGCGTACAAAGGGGCAACGAACGCCTTCGCTGAAGGCCACCCCATAGGCGACGGCGCCGGTCCACTTGTCGCTAACAAGTTAATGCGCGGCCACGAGAGCAGAAAAGTTGAGAAGGATATGGTCGCCGCAGAAACGACACTGGAAGGAAGAAGAGTTATCGCATTGAAAGCTGAGGGGCCTGGGGGCAACGTGGGCAAGCCGGGCGACGCAATTCGTCAAGTACTCGAAGAGAATAATGGAAAGGCTTCCATAATCATCATGGTAGATGCAGCCCTCAAACTTGAAGGAGAGAAAACGGGCGAAGTAGCCGAAGGAATCGGCGCCGCAATCGGCGGAATCGGAACTGAAAGATTCAAGATAGAAGAGGAAGCAACGAAGTTCAACGTGCCCGTCTATGCCATCGTCATAAAACAAAGCATCCTCGAAGCCGTCACCACTATGAAGAAGGAGATCGCAGACGCCGTTGACCCCGTCATCGAGAAAATCAAACAGCTAATCCTCGAAACAACCAAAGAAGGCGAACTAGTCATAATTGCGGGTATCGGAAATACTGCAGGTATAGCACCATAGGCGATTAGAGTTGAGCGCTAAATCACCAGCAATCTGGGGTTACCTCATGATCGCTTTTTCGCTCGTCATCCTAGCAATATCCATGTTCGCGATGATTCAAGCACTGAACAACTACCAGGCCGGTCAATACACACAGTTCATAGTCTACGGCCTCATGGCCTCAGTAGGAACAGTGCTCGCGATCTCTTCCATCACACGAATGCGCCAACGAATGGTCTACCTACAACACGTAGCTGCGAAGGTGCTCAGTCAAGTAATTTGCGCCGGGTGCGGATTTAAAGTGATCCGGACGTTCAGCACGGGAGATTATGTCTCCAAGGAAGTTGGCCAATGCCAACAATGTAAGGGCAAGATGCAGGTCGACGTAATCTACGCAGAGGATGTCAAGCCTAAGAAGGATTAACCGGTTAGGACCCTGCAGCCGCTTTCGGTAACCACGATAGTGTGCTCTGCTTGGGCGATTGGCTGACCGCTCGCCTCCACGAGCACCGGATATCCTACAACGCATCGCTGAGAAACCAACTCTTCGAAAGCAGCGAAGTCGCCTTGATGCCATGAATCGTGAATCCAACGAGACGCGAAGGGCAACGTCTTGTACGTGTCCTTAACATACTCAGTAAGTTGGATAGCTGCCTTCGTCTTGGCGCCTTTTGTCTTCACAAGTCGGTAAATGTATGTCGAGTCACCATCCATTACAGCCCCCTCAGCGCTTCGAAGAGTTACAAAAGGCTCCACAGCGTAAACTTCTCCTACCTCGAAGCGTCCGCTCTCAATCCCCGACACATTCGGGACAGACTTGCCTGCATGTAAGTTGTAACGAATTATCTTATGCCCCGTAAGATTCCTGATCGGTTTGAAGCCATATCGTTCGATGCAACGTTCTATTACGCTGCCAACGTCCGAAAGCTTGCGGCCAGGTGCGACGGCTGACATAGCCTCTTGCAACGCGGCTTCGGCAGCTATGATCATGGAATCGTATGCCGGGTTAAGGGAGATAGGAATCGCGGTGTCAGTCGCGAACCCGTCCAACTCGACGCCGAAATCAACTTTAACGATAGAACCGTCAGGAACAACGCTTCCGTCGTCCCAAGGACTAGTATAGTGTGCGGCAACCTCATTGATCCCGACGTTGCAAGGGAAAGCTGGTCTACCACCGAACTCTCGAATCTTCCCCTCAACTTCCTCGCAAACATCCAAGACCTTTCTCTCCCTGACCTGCATTCCCTTCACATAGCCACGGACTCGGGAGAGTATTTTTCCTGATTCTGTGAATTTCTCCAACTCTTGACTCAAATTGGGCTAAACCTTCTTTAGACAACGACCATTTCTCTAGCCATCTATTTAGGATTCAGAGTTAGTATGAATCTCAGGAAAATACTTGGAGCCCATATCCCAAGTCGGTGAGTCGAAGCTTTGTCAGCCAACAATGAAGAAATGGTCGTAACGCCCTGGGAAGTGCGAGGCAAAATAGATTACGAGAAGCTGATCAGAGATTTCGGAACACAACCTCTGACACCAGAGTTACTCGACCGTATCAAGAAATTCACCGGGACATTGCATCCTCAACTGGAGCGACGCATATTCTTCTCTCATCGAGACATGGATTGGATTCTTCAACGTTATGAGGCTGGTGAAAAGTTCGTCCTCTACACAGGCAGAGGGCCATCCGGACCTGTGCACATAGGCCATCTCGCACCGTGGATCTTCACCAAGTATCTTCAAGATAAGTTCGGTGCGAAACTGTACTTTCAAATGACCGATGACGAAAAATTCCTGTACCACGACGAGTTCTCGATTTCGGAACCCCAGAAATGGGCCTACGAGAATTCACTCGACATCATCGCGCTGGGATTTGATCCTAAGAAAACGAAGATCATCCTGGACACGAAGAACATAGATTCCCTATACAACCTGGCTATCCACGTTGCTAAACGCATGACTTACTCCACCGTCCGCGCAGTTTTCGGCTTTCAGGACAGCACAAACATTGGCATGCTTTTCTACCCCGCGATTCAGGCGGTGCCTGCATTCCTCGAATCCTACCTGACCGGAAAAAATGTTCCTTGCTTAATCCCAGCTGCAATAGACCAAGATCCATACTGGAGAGTAACGCGCGATGTCGCTCCAAAATTAGGCTACTACAAGCCAGCACAAATCCACTGCAGGTTCATGCCTGGGCTGGGACGAGGCGGCAAGATGTCCGCATCGATGCCTGAGACATCCATCTTTACAGTAGACTCCCCCGTCGCGGCAGAGAAGAAGATCATGGAAGCGTTCACAGGCGGGAGAAGTACGGTTGAGGAACAACGCCGACTAGGTGCCAACCCTGATATCTGCTCCGTTTTCGCCTACGAATATTTCCTCTTCATGGATCAGAGGGAAATCGAGGATCTACGATACAATTGTCTGGCCGGCAACATCATGTGCGGTGAATGCAAACAAATCTTAGCCCAACGCGTAAAGAAATTCCTTGTAGAGCACCAAGAAAAACGCGAAAAAGCGAAGGACCGATACGAGGAATACCTCTTCAACCCAAAGGATGTCTAGAAGGAAATCTAGACAGTCTAATATACACCTCCGAATCTACCTGCCAACATTCAAGGTCGAAGCCATGATTGCAGGTGACTACCTTTTCAGGCGACGGCCAATCTCAAACCGTGGCCAATAGCCTACCCGTGAGAAGCCCCCCTAATCCTCGTACAACGTCCCGAAAGAGTGGTGGATTTTCTTGATTCAACTGCGTGCAAACGAAGCAGCAGCCCTGAAGGCTCTGCAGTCCTCGGGAGGCAATTGTTCATTCGAAGAATTAGTGACGAGCTCTCAGCAGGAAAATGCCGCGGCCACTCGAGCTCTCTCCACACTGCAGGAAAGGCAGCTCGTTCGCGTTCGCGAGGCTGAACAGATTCTAATCAAACTTACTCCAGAAGGAGCCGAATACGCCAAACTCGGCTTACCCGAAAGGAGACTTGTCCAAGCGGTCCTGGAGTTGGGAGGCGAGGCCACAATCGAACAGGCCTCAAGACGCGCCAGCATCCAACCAGCGATGGCGTCCGTTGCTCTGGGATGGATTAAGGTGACGAAATGGTGCGAGGTCAGTTCTGAACTGCAGAAAGTCGTCCTGCGCGCGAAGGGCATTCCGGATAAGACGGACATTGAAAAGCTGCTTGAGACCTTAACAGCGAGAACTGAGCTCTCCGTTGATGAACTGCCTTCAAACCTAAGAAAAGAAGTGGAAACACTCAGGCGCCGTAAACTTGTGGAGAGCCGAAAACGCACAAGGCGTTACATCGAACTCTCACCCCAAGGCTGGAAAGCCCTTGAGGAAGGCATCGATGTTCCGACGGAAGTGAGCGACCTCACCCCCGAACTTCTCACTTCACAGGAATGGAAGAAAGTTGCATTCAGAAAATACAACATTGCCGCTCCAGTAACTCCATCTTGGCCGGGGAAGAAACAACCCTATCGTCTGTTCCTTGACGATCTTAAGAAGAAACTCGTCAACTTAGGATTCAAGGAAATGCTCGGGCCGACAGTTGAACTCATGTTCTTCAACTGCGACGCACTCTTCATGCCGCAAGACCATCCGGCACGAGAAATTCACGACATATACTTCATCAAGACAGAGGAAAACGGCGACTTGGCTGAAAACGCCGCGTTCATGGAACCAGTCGCCGAGACGCATGAAAACGGCTGGAAAACAGGATCAACCGGGTGGCAATACTCCTACTCTCGAGAGGAAGCATTGAAACTCATACTCAGAAGCCAAGGCACCGCCGAAAGCGTGCGAACACTTGTAAGTAAACAACTGCAGATCCCCGGGAAATATTTCTCCGTGGTTAGGTGCTTTAGGCCGGATCAAGTGGACCGAACGCACCTCACAGAGTTCAACCAAGTGGAAGGGATCGTCGTAGGCGCTGGACTCTCTCTCCGGGACCTGCTCGGAGTACTTCAACGATTCGCGATAGATATCGCCGGGGCTGAAGAGGTCCGGTTCAGGCCTGACTACTTCCCTTTCACCGAACCCAGCATAGAACTACAGGCATACAAGAAGGGCTACGGATGGCTTGAGTTCGGCGGATCAGGCATCTTTCGACCTGAAGTCACACGACCATTGGGAATTAAGGTCCCGGTACTCGCCTGGGGCATTGGAGCTGACAGACTGTACATGATGCGGGAGGGAATCGAAGACATACGCCTGCTCTTCGCCCAAGACCTAGACTGGCTACGAAAACAGAAGGTGCCATGAAATGGTCACAGTTCTCTCACAACTAGATGACCTGGAACAACTCTTCGGCCAGAAACTCCCGCGAAACCCAAACCAACTGAACGAATTGCTTTACTCGGTCAAATGCGAGCTATCCGGCCCAACCGAAACCGAGCTAATCTCCGATGATTCCGAACTTCAGCTGGAGAACAAGGACACTAACCGACCGGATACATGGAGCTCGGAAGGGATAGCCCGTGCGTTGAGAGGCTACCAGGGGTTAGAGGTTGGGCTCAAGAGATACTCCGCCCGAAAAGTCGCAGTCGAAATCTCAGTAGACAAGGAGCTTGCTCAGATAAGGCCATTCTTCTGTTGCGCAGTAGCCCGAAACATCAACATCAATGATGTAATTATTCGCGGACTCGTACAACTCCAAGAGAAACTCGATAAGACTTACGGGAGAAACCGTAAGAGATCGTCAATCGGATTCTACGACTTCGACCTAATCACACCACCACTCCGTTACCGCGCAGCGGGACTTGACGAGATGAGGTTCGTTCCTCTTGAATGGGACCACACTCTCTCGCTCCGCGAAATCCTAGAACAACATCCCAAGGGAATCGAGTACGGCGGAATAGTCAAACAGTACCCTAAGATGCCCATAATCCTAGATTCCAAGGACAGAGTGCTCTCATTTCCACCCATCATCAACTCCAATGACCTTGGCCGCATAACACCGGAGACAAGGAACATTCTAGTGGAGATCACTGGGACGTCCGAGGAGACGGTGTCCAACGCCCTAACAATCCTAACAACCTGCTTAGCCGACCGTGGAGCCGAAATCAACTCAGCGATTATACACTACCCCTATGGAAAGATTCGCCGCGTGACAACACCTGACTTCAACGAGCGACTTGTGAAAGTGCCTCAGGAAGAAGTGAAGAACATTACCGGCTTGAGTTTAGGCCGAACTGAAATTGTGAAACTGCTTCGACGAGCGAGATTCGACGTGAAGGCGGGGTCCGGTGAGAACTTGAACGTTCGAGTACCATGTTACCGACTGGACATCCTCCACCCAGTAGATGTGATCGAGGACATTGCAATCGCCTACGGAATCAACAGGATCGAACCTCGATGGCCATCTGATCTAACGATCGGCGGCCTCTCACCGACTGAAGAGTTCTCAGACACAATTAGGGAACTTGCAGTAGGACTTGGCTTTCAGGAAGTCCTAAGCTTCATGATGACGAGCCCTGAGAAACTATTTGAGAAGATGAACCGACACCATGGGCAAGCAGTAGAGGTTGCGAACCCGAAGGTAACAACTCTGACTTGTCTTCGCTCTTGGCTATTGCCCAGCCTAATGGACTTCCTATCCAACAACACACATGTCGAGTACCCACAAAAACTGTTTGAGGTAGGTGACTACGTCGATTGGGATCCCACGCGTTCAACACGCACGAAGGATGTGCGAGAACTTGCCTGTGTTTCAGCACACTCAAAGGCTAACTTCACAGAAATGAAAGCATATCTCGAACCCCTCATGACTAACCTAGGATTCGATTTCACAGTTATCCCCATCGAACACCCAAGCTTCCTAGAAGGACGAATCGGGAGCATTCATATCGGAGACGAGGAGGTTGGCATAATAGGAGAGGTACACCCTCAAGTCATCGAGAACTGGAAACTCCAGAACCCCGTAGCGGCCATGGAACTTGAAATTGATAAACTGTTCAAGTTGCGAAGCACCAGCGCTCGGCGGCACCAAAGCCTGCCCACCTCCGAGAGAGCCAACTGAGTGGGGCGACGCCCTTCAGTGAAGTTTGCGTGTTAGTGTCGTGGGCGACAAGGGCTGAGAAGTCGGCATGCCCGAAGTTTCAGCCCTGCGGCGAATCCGCTCCAGCGAAATGAGACTACCATACAAACTAACAAGAAGGGCCGCAAGCAAGGAAGTACCTGCCTAGGGAGAAGGAAAATTGGATACGGAAAGCAAGCTAGATCTAGTTACGAGGAACACTGAAGAAATCATCACACGCGAAGAAATGAAGGTGCTCATAGAGACCAAAACTCGGCCGCGTGCCTACTGGGGTTTTGAAGCCAGCGGCATGATGCACATTGGCATGGGCCTAGTGTGTGGAAGGAAAATCATGGACATGATCGAAGCCGGTTTCGATTACATAGTATTCCTAGCCGACTGGCATTCATGGATCAACAACAAACTTGGAGGTAGGATGGAGAACATTCAAACCTGCGGCGAGTATTTGAAACAATGTTACACCGCCCTCGGCATCCCGCCCTCAAAGGCCACGTACCTATGGGCCTCGGAACTTTGCTCCAAGCAAGAGTACTGGGAACGAGTGGTTAGGGTTGGAAAATCAGTTAGCGTGAACCGAATATGGCGAGCACTCCCGATCATGGGTAGGGGAATGAATGCTACCGATCTGGAGGCCGCGTCAGCCTTCTACCCCTGCATGCAGGTCGCGGACATATTCGAGATGAAGTTGGATGTTGCCTGCGCAGGCATGGATCAGAGGAAGGCCCACGCGCTAGCAAGGGATGTGGGCGATAAGCTTGGATGGGGTAAACCGACTAGCCTTCACACACACCTTCTACCCGGGCTCGCTGGTATGAAGAGAATGGAGACAACAAGCTTCGACGAAGATAAACAACTAAACGCTCAGATCACCTCCAAAATGTCAAAGAGCGTCGCTGGGAGCGGGGTGATCGTCCACGACGAACCGGACATCATTAGGAAGAAGCTCCGCTCTGCTTACTGCCCCGAGAAAGACATTGAGAATAACCCGGTAATCGAGATCGCCCGCTACATAATTTTCCCATGGGCCGGATCATTTGCCGTGGACCGACCGAGTAAGTACGGGGGTCCCGCTTCTTTCGCCACCGCAGAGGAGTTGGAAAGGGAGTATCGAGCAGGCAAATTGCATCCCTTAGACTTCAAAAACGCGGTCGCCGAAAGCCTGGTCAAGATATTGGAACCTGTCCGTGCAGAATTCAAGCAGCACCCGGAGCTGCTAGAGAAGATGGAACAGATGGAAATTACAAGGTAACGTTAAGCGATGCGCGCCCCAGTCCAGGTTAGGTTCGAACGACTTCAGAAACTCATCCAAAGGATCTGCGACGAAACCGAGAAGGGCGGGATCATCGTAGTAGAGGGACCACGCGACAAAGAATCCCTTACCCTCATGGGCATCAAGGGCAGGATTCTATGCCTACAAAACAGCCGGAAGAGCACCTTGGGGTTCGCCGAACAACTTGACGGCGAAGGACAGGTGATAGTTTTGACTGACTTTGATCGTGAAGGAGTCTTCCTAGCCAATAGACTGGCCCGCATCCTCAACTCGCAAAAGATCCATGCAAACCTAACGTTGTGGCGCGAACTTCGTGGCCTTACTCGATCAGAGCTCAGAAGCATTGAGGAATTGCCGAGGCTTTACCAAAGGCTTCAAGCGGAGGTCTATTTCCACCGCCCGTCCGGTCGAGAACTAAGACGCCATTCCTAATGTGTAGGCATCGTCAGAGGGATTTGGCCATTGTCCGAACCATGTCGACTAGCCTGTTTGAGTATCCCCACTCGTTGTCATACCAAGCGAAGACCTTGACTAACCTGTTATCAAGGACCATTGTGGAGAGGGAGTCAAATACGGCGGAGTGCGGGTTACCTACGATGTCCGACGAGACCAACGGTTCTTCCGAGTATTCGAGGATTGTCGCCATAGGTCCACTTGCAGCCACCTGGAAAGCCTTGTTCACGTAGTCAACCGTTACATCACGTCCGACTTCGGCTACAAAATCGACGATCGAACCGTCTGGGACAGGAACACGAAGCGCGACCCCATGCACTTTACCTTTTAGTTCAGGAATTACCTCGGTGGTTGCAATTGCTGCACCCGTGGACGTTGGTATTATTGAGAGCGCGGCGGCTCTGGCCCTCCGAAGGTCACTGTGCGGTGAGTCCTGAAGGCGTTGGTCACTAGTGTACGCATGGGCGGTTGTCATGAAACCATGTTTGATGGTGCAGGAGTCATGCAGCACCTTGACAACGGGAGTTACGCAGTTGGTTGTGCAGGATGCGAGCGATACGACATCATGCTTCTTAGGGTCATATTTGTCTAGATTCACGCCTGGGACTATCGTAATGTCGGGGTTCTTGGCGGGGGCGGAAATCAGAACCTTCTTGGCTCCCCCTTTCAGGTGTTTAGCCGCGGCTTCGCGGTTTGTAAAAAGCCCCGTCGATTCGACAACGATGTCAACCCCATGTTTTGACCATGGGATTTCACTGGGGTCTTTCACAGAGAGAATTTTGACGTCTCTCCCGTCAACTTTGAATCCGTCAGGCTGAACCGTGAGTGTCTTTTGGAATTTTCCGAAGACGGAGTCGTACTTGAGCGGGTGAGTGGTGGTCTTTGGATCCATTATATCGTTTGCCGCTACAACCTCAAGCCCAGCTTCAGTAGCGGCCCTGAAGAAACAGCGGCCGATTCTGCCGAACCCGTTTATGCCGACTTTTGCCATGATTCTGGTACTCCGTTTCTGGAGGAGGCCCAAGTTGAGAATAAGATGTTTTCTTAACCTCGCTATGAAACCGTTTGAGTGCACACACTTTATATTGGGAACTTCTGAAGGTACCGTTTTGAATGCTCATGTCTCGGAATCATACAAACGTGAGCAAAACAGGAGGTTCATTCGTAATTGGGATCAAATTCTCAATATGCAGCTACGACAAAGTATATGATTGTTGCCCGGTTCGAAGTGGAGGGCGTAGTAGAGAAGCCTGACGTGATAGGTGCCATCTTCGGTCAAACGGAAGGGTTGTTTGGGCCGGACCTGGACCTACGCGAGCTTCAAAAATCCGGTCGAATCGGTCGTATAGAAATTCAATTAGAGTCTAAACAAGATAGGACGTTCGGAGCAATCACGATTCCGTCGAGCTTGGACAAGACATCGACGGCAATCATAGCAGCCGCCGTCCAGAGCGTGGACAGAATTGGCCCGTGCCTCGCCAAGGTCAGTCTCGAGAAGGTGGCTGACATACGGGAGGATAAGCGCAAGCTAATCCTGGACAAAGCGAAAGACATTCTGAGGACTTGGGTGGTCGAGGAATCACCCAGCACAGACGAGATGGTGAAGGATGTCTCCGGAGTTATTCGCTCATCTGACGTGGCAGAGTATGGAGCTGATCATCTACCCGCTGGCCCTGATGTTGCGACGAGTGGTTCAGTTATATTCGTGGAAGGACGCGCGGACATAGTGAACCTGCTGAGATGCGGGATTAGAAACGCTGTCGCGATCGAAGGAACCAAGATCCCTAAGACCATAATGGAACTTAGCAAGAACAAGGAGACGACCGCATTCCTTGACGGAGACAGGGGAGGCGATCTCATTCTCAAGGAACTAATGCAGGTAGCCCCCGTAGACTACGTTGCTCGCGCACCGTTGGGTAAAGAAGTGGAAGACCTAGTTCCAAAAGAGATTTTGAAGTGCCTTCGTGAAAAGGTGCCCGTCGAGGTCGGTAGGCCCATGGCTAGACCGGAGCCGGTTCAAGCTCCGCGACCACCGCCAGTTCAGCTTTCACCAGATATAGTAACCAAAGCCCGTGAACTTAGGGGGTCACTGGAAGGCATACTTCTAGACTCGAACGCGCATGAAGTTGCTCGGTTGCCCGTTAGCGAACTCGCAGGGAAGCTTGGAGAGTATCAGAGCGTGGAAACTATCGTCTTTGACGGCGTAGTTACTCAGAGGCTACTTGACCTGGCTGACGAGCGTGGAGTGAAAGTTGTGGTAGGGGATCGGATAGCGGAATTGACTCGAAGGCCTAGTTCAATCAAGATCATGACCCTCCCCGAAGTCGCGGGGCCTCCCACTGTCTAGACAAGCAGCTACCATTCCTTAACCCCGAACCGCTCTAGGACCCGCATCGCAACCGGTCTGACCTGGTTCTCCACGTAGTATTCCATGTTCACTTCGATTCTCCTTCACCAAGATCAAGACGTGGAAACGATATTTCATAAAATCCACTTCCTCCGCGTGGCTGCGGCACCCTCTTTGGCCGCCTGGTCTAGGGCTAGGCGCATTCTCAAGGCAGGGGAGCCGTTCGAATAATAGTTCTCGATGATCATGACTCTCCTGAAGCCGAATCCTTCGTAGAACCTGACGGCTTCCTCGTTGGCTGTGTTTACCTCCAACCACAGCTCCCGAATTCTTGAACTGAATTGGATGAACAATTCCTGAATGAGGGAGGTTGCAACTTTCCTCCTTCGGTACTCCAGAAGAACTCCGATAGAGATCAAGTGTGCAAGTTTTCCCTTTTTAGAGCAAACGCAGTAACCTACCACTCGTCCTGAACTAGTCTCCGCTACGAAGAATCCCGTCGGGTGATCACGAAGAAGGCGAACCATTAACGCCCTTGGATAAGGCTCAGGGAACGAACCGTTCTCAATTTGGCATATGGATTCGAGGTCGTTTTTAGTCGCTCGCCTAATGTGAAGGTCGTTCATTAAGTCACGAGTTACAGGGAGAGGAAGTGGGTATGCAATTTACTTTCCGTGATTGATGTTTGAAGAAGGTTAAATACGGCGAATTCGCTGTGGCCTATTTCACACGTTCGCGAGGATATGCAATTGTCAGAGAAGAAGGCGACGGCTCCTCAACGTTGGGGAATCGCAAACATCTACTCATCTTTCAACAATACTCTAGTTCATATCACAGACCTCAGCGGTGCTGAAACAATTTCGCGCAGTGCCGGTGGTCAGCATGTTAAGGCGGATCGACTTCAGGGTTCTCCATACGCTGCGATGCAGGCCGCTGGCGCAGCCGCTAGGGTCGCGAAGGATAGAGGCATAACCTCACTTCACATTAGGGTTAGGGCTCCAGGAGGGCACAAGGCCAGAACACCAGGGCCCGGAGCCCAAGCGGCTATCAGAATGCTCGCTCGCGCCGGATTCAGAATTGGCAGAATCGAGGATGTGACTCCAATCCCTCATGATGGCACCCGAAGGCCGGGCGGTCGTCGCGGCAGGCGCGTGTAACTACTACAGAGCATCGTCGAGTACTGCGGTTTCGGCACTTGAGACGCGTTTAGGACGCTTTGTAACGTAGGATTGCTGCGATTCCACCAAACGAGTCTTTCAACATAACCCCTTCATCTGTCTCGGTAGATATTATTGCGATCTTCGCGTTCTGTTTCTCAGCGATCTCGATCAACTCATCGACTAGGTCCACCGTGTTTTCAACGTAGAGAGCGGTTGCGTTGCATTTCTTGCAGGGCGTGGACATTAGGTCTTGTTCGAACTTGACTAGGTTTGCTTGTGGGATTAGGGCGTCATCCGAGTTGCCGCAGTTCTTGCACTTAGTGAAGACATGTAGGATGTTCATTTTCTCGGATACGAGAAGCAAATCTACAATGCCTGAATTCAGGTATTTTCGCGCTTGCGTTTCCCCGTAGACGCCGAGGCCTGTCTCATGGCCGATCTCGTAAAGGAACTTCTGCACTAGCTTTTTCTCTTCTAAGTAGCGGACGCCTTTGAGAATTTCTTGGCTTTTGTTGATTATTTCTTCGACGCCCTGCTCACCGGTGTAGGATGTGTCGATCGTCGCCAAAATCTTCTCTTTGAGCATGTAGTTCAGGTAGTCGCCTTCTTCGAAGTCATATTTTGTTGGTCCAGGACCACCAAGAATTATTCCTTTCAACCCCTGCACTTTGCTGAGTGATTCGTAGGAGTGTGATGCTACTCGCCTGAAGTAGTCGTTCATTGCTTGCTCTCTGATTCTTTCGAATCGCCTTGCCGATTGGCCCCCGGCCCTGTGTTTCCCAGGTATCCCGGAAGTAAATTCTTGCAGAACCTCCATCCTCTGACCTCTCACAATTCCTACGGTCGCCTCCTGCGAGTCAATGACTATAACGCCGAAAGCATCGCGCTCTGTAACCATCGCTAACAATGGTTCGGTGTGAAATTTAGCGTCGCAACGGTAGAAGTAGACATTTATTGGCTCAGGAGGCTCTAGGACGTAGGTTTCCATCTTCTCGGTTCCGGGCCCATCCCTTGGAATCGCCCCGCAGAAAATCACAAGTCCATTCTTAGGCGGCTCCTTGAATAGTTTCAGCCGTTGAGTTGTCCTATCAATCGCATCTTGAACGTTCTTTCTGGTAGTGCGGGATTTGATGTTAGATGCGGTCCCGTACTCTTCCCGCAGGTTTGCCATGACCTCGTGAATCCTCCGTCCTGGGGGCACGTAAAGGGTGATCAGTTCGGTCCCGCGACCTTCCTTGGATGCGAGCATTTCCAATGTCCTTTTGAGTCGAAAACGCGAGACTGAGTCGGCGGTAGCTGACATTGGAAGTTACACTGGGCATCCGTTACGTTGCGGATTTTATATACGTTGGTCAACGGGTCGGGGCTTGAGAAATCAAATAACACCCGAAGAGCATTTACTGACAGGGAACGGTCGATGAAAGCGGTCATAAAACTGGGTGGGTTCGCCTTCCCTCCTGGGCTGGACAAGCCTCTAGTTGCAGAATACGTCAAGCTACTCAGGGAATTAGTGAGAGAGCACCAGCTGGTAGTTGTTACGGGCGGCGGCGAGACTGCACGCAGCTACATCAAGGCTGCTCGAGGTATGGGTGTTTCCGAGTCACTGTGCGACCAACTCGGAATCCTCGTAAGCAGGTTGAATGCACGACTACTTGTTGATGGCTTAGGAGAGTATGCATTCCCGGAGATCCCAGTCAATATAGACGAGTTGAAGCATTACTTCGCATCGGGAAAAATCGTTGGGATGGGAGGATTGACACCGGGGCACTCGACAAACGCGGTCGCCGCCATAGCCGCGGAAACCGTAGGCGCTGAACTCTTCGTCAACGCCACAGACGTCGAGGGAGTGTACACCAGCGACCCGGGAAGGGATAAGCATGCGACCAAGTTGGAGAAGGTCTCTGTAACGCAGCTCACCGAGATCCTCTCAAAGACAGGCATGATGGCGGGCGCATACGACCTTATGGACCCCCTCGCCCTACGAATAATCGAACGCTCCAAACTCTCGACCGTAATAGTAGACGGAAGAAAGCCATCAAACGTGGCTCAGGCATTACGAAACGAAAATATCGGGACACAGATCGTACACAAGTAGGTGACTCTCCCCTGTCGAAACTAAGCGACATCTTCCAATCGAAAGCACAGGTGAAATTACTGGAGTACTTTCTAGACAACTCAGGCATGCAGCGGGTCTTCAACCAAGCAACCTTAGCTAACTTCCTCGGCCAATCTCCCTCCACTGTCGCACGCATCGTGGAACCGTTGATTAAAGAAAAGATACTGCTGTACGATCGCTTTGACCGAGGGATGAAGATATTCACTTTGAACGAAGCTGAAGAGAAGACCAAGGCTCTGATCGAGTTCCATCGAAAACTCAAAGAGCTGTAGAGATTAAGCGAAATCCATGCAGAGTCAAGTCTGGTCAAAGTAGAAGATGAGCTTTAATTTTGCCTCAATTTTATGGCGTCGAACAGTGAATAACCTGCTGAAATCTCGTTCGAGTTGAGATTCTCTTACGGAAACGCAACTAGGCTATTTTTCACGGTTGGCGATTGATTTGAATTTGTCTGCCAGCGATTCACAAATCAAGGAGCAGACTCGCCACTGTCTAAGGTTGTAGTTGATCCGTAGTTCCTCGAGTGCTTCTACGACCTTGTCTTCTTCTTCTGGAGTTGCTGTCACTGTATTTTTCCCGTCTGGAGGCCGCGGATAATTTGGTCGAACTATTAAGCATTCCCCGATTTCTCCACGCGTATCGCATGTTGCCGCGTCGTGTTACCTGCGTCTCACTGTCCATCCATCTCAGATAGGATAGCAACCCATCGTTGATCTTCAACGATACTATCTCGGGAACTTCATACCGGTTACGTTTTGAAATTAATCATTTCAATTTTGCAAAACCCTCATACCGAGCCTTAATCACCAAAGCCACTCGCAATCACTCTGAACGTTTTACCCTGCTAACGAAAGAAAGAAGGAAGTGACGGGAAGTATGTTCAGACATGCTGCCGTCGATTTACAAGGTCTCGCCCGATTCGGACATCTTCTCTTCTACTGCCCCAAGTTGAGAATACGAAGAGGCGGCTCATCTTTTCTTCCAGAAAGGTTTTAGTTGAACACCCTGAGTTCACTGCCGAAGACCCAGATTGGCATCGGTCTTCACTATTCTCTCCATATACCTCGCAGTCTGGGCAATCATATGCATAGCATGGTGGGCTTTTCGGGCAGAAAGGTTCGGAATTTCTGGACCACCATTCTATCTTATGTATCGAACTTCGCGGCTGAATAATTGGATCGCACGGATCTCAGCTTGGAGGCCTATGTTTTGGCGCATGATTTGGAACCTAGGCATTGTAACCGGTGTCGGGTCAATGGTATTCATCTTCTATTACCTCACATTGAATGTCGTCAACTTATTTGTCAAGTCGCCACAAGCGGTCTCCGTTCAGCCGATAGTACCCGTTCCAGGGCTGTTCGTTAGCTTCCAGACTTTCCCATACTTAGTTTTCGCCCTTTCGCTCGTCGTCATAACTCATGAGCTTTCGCATGGAATCGCGAGCTTGGCGGAACGAGTCCCCCTGAAATCCACGGGTGCATTCTTTGGCCATGTATTGATGGGGGGCTTTGTTGAACCCGACGAGGAGAAGTTGAACCAAGCCGGAGAGGTTACCAAACTTCGGGTATTCGCTGCCGGATCATATACCAACTTGGTCCTTGGCTTACTGTGCATCGTCCTCCTCTCCAACTTCGCAGCGACCATGGCGCCTTTCTACACCGTTTCCTCATCCGGAGTCTCAGTAGGTTCCGTACCTACTAACCTGCCTGCGTATTCATCGGGAATACAAGCGGGCGATATAGTGACAGCTATCAATGGAACCAAAATTTCCACTATAACAGACATAATGCAATTCATGAGCAGTGTGAAACCCGGGCAAGAGGTTCTGTTAGGAACCCAACGCGGAACGTTTCCAGTAAAAACGGCCGTTGACCCGACAAACTCAAGTCACGCTCTGATTGGAATTGGGGGCTTGACCGACCTTATCGTATACAACCCAAAGGTTCCGTTTCTTTCACCGGATTTTCCGAATACGCTCCTGCACGCAGAGTACTGGTCCTCGATTGTTCTGACGAGTGTGGCCCTCATTAACATGCTACCGATGGCCCCGTTCGACGGCGATAAATTCTTAGCCTCAGCCCTGACGCTTTTGGGCATTAAGAGAACGAAGGAAATTCGGACTATCGCAAACGCCGCAGGCTATGGCATCCTGTTGTTGAACTTTGGACTCTCGCTTCTTAGATTCGGTTTCGTGAGGTTTTAGGAGCATTGGCGTCTGGCGCGTGCACCTACTGCTCAGAGCAGGCGGTGTACGTGAGGGAGCATGAGGGGGTCGCGTATTGTTCGAGATGTTTTCGTGAAGTGATCGAGGAACGGTTCCGCAAGACCGTGATCAGGCATAAGATGCTGGAGTATAACGATCATGTTGCCGTCGCAGTTTCTGGTGGTAAGGATAGTCTCACGCTGTTGAATCTTCTCGTGAAGCTTGAGGGACGATTTCCACGAACTACGATAACCGCAGTAAGCGTGGACGAAGGGATCGATGGGTACAGGGATGAGGCGCTTGACCTGGCGCGGAAGGCTTGCGATAAGCTTGGTGTGAGGCAAGTGGTTGTCTCCTACCGTGAACTTTTCGGCATTACGACTGATGAGATCGCTGGGATGAAATTAGGCCAGACACCTTGCTCGTATTGCGGTGTGTTTCGGAGGAAGGCGATCAACAAGGCGGCGGTGATGGTTGGGGCAACTAAGATAGCGACCGCCCACAACTTAGACGATGAGGTTCAGACGATTCTCCTGAACATGTTGCACGGTGACCCGGTAAGGATCGTTCGGTCAGGCCCAGTTCTGCGGGATCCGAGGGGCAAGTTTCTACCCCGCATCAAGCCTCTTGGTGAGATACCTGAGAAAGAGATCGTACTCTACGCATACTTGACTGGGACCGAGTTTCAGAGTATAACCTGCCCCCACGGCCATGAGGCTTTGAGGAATGATATTCGCAGTTTCCTGAACCAGATGGATTTGAAACACCCAGGTAGCAAGTTTACGCTTCAGAAATCGGCTGAAAGACTGCGAACCTTACTCGCAGCGGAGACTCCTCTGGCTGAGTTGCAGGAGTGCGAGAAATGCGGGGACCCGACTCCGCATGAGCTCTGTGAGGCGTGTTTGATGCTTGGGGCGATCACGGCCTAACAGCGTTGATGAGAACTTCCGAGGTGTGCCTTTTTCTACCTGCGACCCTTGGGGGGCATAGTTTTCTATGGCACGTAGGCTGCGGGCGGCTCGTGGGGACAAGTCGGCGTGAAATGGGGGTTGTTGGGTTCAACTTTGTTGGGACAGCGTATCCAGGTTGCAGGCCCTAGCTTACGCCGCTTCGGTGTGGGTGCCTTGCCTGCTTGATCTCGATGAGGTGAGGGTGTAAGACACTCCCCCGTCGACTGTCTTACAGGCGACCGCTCGTTTTGTTTGGTTTTGGATTCAGTTGTTTGGTGGGAAAGTTTGGGGTGGGGTTGGGACGGTTTATATGACGACTTCAGCCCTGTTTGTTTTGGCGGTGGTAGGAGGATCGGGGAGCCAGCCGTTCCCTGTGACCCGAAATCGGCTACACGCGGGGACCCGTTAACCCGGGGGAAAGGTATCTCTGGACTTCGGTAGGCCTTCAGGGTCAACGATGAGATTCTGCCCCACCGGGCCAGCGTAAGAAGGAACCTTTCTGAAGGGAAAGGTTTACCTCTTCATCGTCGAACCCGATGAGGCTCGGAAGAGAGCAGTCGTAAGGCGAGCGCCCAGGCGCTGATGGGATCACAGGGTTTAGGAAATTCTGAAGAAACCGCCGCTGCGAGGAATACCAATTCAACGGGGATGCTGCCACCGCCATTAGTTTTCTGCCGGAGCGCATTCAGGAAAGGAGAAAGAACCGCCTGACTAATAGGCGGAGCAAACGAGGGATTAGGAATACGCGTGAATAAGACATCTTCGATACAGAATCAAACATGCGGCATTATTGCACGATCGGCACTAACAAGACATTCGGGTTCATATCGCTATTCTTGATCAGCTTTACGAAAAGGTCGAACGACTTAGAGCAAGTAAACTCGATGTGCATCACATCCTCTATGGTTGTGAAAGATTTGCATACCTAAAAGATTTGACAGATCCGCCAACTGCGAGCGAGAAATCACGATCTGGTGAGTTGAAAACATACTTTCTTGTTCCATAGATTCGGATTTATCAATCAATCACGACATAATCTCAACGATCGATTCTTGGCGCGTAATGCTAGAGAGCCGGCCGAGGTTTCCAAGTTCAAGCAATGGATGTCCACTCTGAGAGAACAAGTTCAGTCACGAAGACGTTGGGGAAGACTTCACAGTACGACCGACCACCTCATCAGTTGCGAAATGAAATTGAGGCAAAGTTATCCTGCTGAATACTCGCGTCTTAGCAACGAAGAAAGGCGATTACTTACCAAAGCGGGACAATGTATGCTTGCTACCTACATGCAAGACTGGAAGAGAGCAAAGCGCGTGAATAATCGCGGTACGACACGTAGACGTGCAGGCTTGGAGAGTTTCATCTACTATTTCGGGCGCTATTTGATCCCCGTACTTGAGCGATCTCCTCGAAAATACTATCAAAAGACAGTTGAATTCGCTATCGAAGACGTGATTATGGAGTATGCCGCCTATGAGAGTGAAATTGATTCGTATTGTGTTGAAGAGACGCTTGCGATACTGAAAAGTGGTGAGGAGCTGGGGTTGCGCCCTCCCCCTGGCCTGCGTTCGAAATGCGAAAGAGTTGTGGCTGGGCTAGAGATGACAGTCGAAGCGTTCTTGGAGGGCTTTGCTGTTCCTTGGGACCAAAAGTTGGTGAGCATTTTGCAAAATTCCTTCAAAGACAGACCATTTTCTGATGCGACTCAATATGATCCATTGATGATGTCTATTTCAAAGCTAATTGAAGATACGTTAGGGGGTTATCTGCGAAGTTCAGGCATAGAAGAAACACACAAAGGCGCTTCGGATCTGTTATCAATCGCGGTTGAGAGATATTGGTTGAAGAGGGCTGGCGCGCGCGAACCACATCCGATATACTATTTGCTGAAGTGGTACTTCTCCGAGATACGCAACGAGCCTCATCATAAATTCGTTTCCTACAACTATGAAGAGATTAGAGATGCCATTTTGATAACTAATTACGTGTTGCAGCAGCTGAATTCCTTTGCCACTAGAACGTAACACAGGGCAGAAAGAATTGTGAGCTCATATTGACGACTCGCCAGGTTAGATGCTGCCACCGCCCTATTCCGCACGTTATGCCATTGGCGTGCAAAAAAAAGAACGCGTTGAAGGGGTGACACGAGAAACGAACGCTGGTTCAAATCGAAGGTAAGCGTCTTCATCTTAGTTTTCTTCAGGAATATCGCCCCAATCATTTCCAGTGCAATGAAAAACCCAACAATCGACACAATGAACCCGATGATCAAAGATAATCCACCAAAGAACTCCAGAATTATCGCTAGATAAGTTGCGACCGCCGGAACTCCTAGGCTTCTAGTCCACTGAAGCGTCTGCTGCCTACTCTTGCCGAGCTTCGGATAACCGTGAGCAACAAAGTTAACTCCAACCCAGACTCGCAAAAACAATGCAAGGAAACCAGTATACGGCAGAAGCATCTGAAAGACCCCAGTCAATATGAGAACACCTTAACGAACGTCACCTATTCACCCCTATTATAGACTGAGGACTTGTGAACAAGTGCACTAAATGAATGAAAGGAAAATTCCCCGATAAGGAAGGCTCTAGGAGATTGGCCTAGTGTTCTGCCGCTTGCCTTTTCTCAAGCTTCTCTAGCGTCGTCGCCCAATTCACAAAGCAATCCCAGAGCAATGAGCTTTCAACGTTATCCTTTTCGTTGGACTCCGGTTTGTTCACGATTCGCTCACTTTAGATTTTTGTTAAAGAAAGCAAGTGAGCTTTCCCAGGCGTCACGGGCAGCTTCCTTGGTGTAAGAGGGTCTGGTCTCGTTGAAAAAGGAATGCTGTGCTCCCTTGTAGAGTTTCAATGAAAATTGTTTCTTGTACTTTACCATTGCTTCAACTAGAGATGGAACACCTGCGTTGATTCGCTCGTCTTCTCCAGCGTAGAAAGCAAGTATGGGGCCAGAAATGTTCTCAACAGATCCTAGCGGCTTTGGGTTCGCCCCGTAAAAAGGGACGGATGCGCCAAATGGATACATGGTTGAAAGCTGATAGGTCAGGCCTCCGCCCATACAAAACCCCATGATGCCTAATTTTTCGTTGACAACAAAATCAAGGCTCTGAAGATAACTCCTGCAATCCAAGAGATCCTTAGCCATTTGTTTTTCCATCTCCTCTCTACCAAGAAAGAAGATGTTCGCGACTTTCCTTTCAGTTTCGGACATTTTGCTCATGAGTTCCTGAATCGTATCTGGGTCGCTTCTCTTGTCTGGCGGCACTGTCCACATGTATCTCATCGTAGATTCGATGTTCTTCTCGTTCATAATATCGCCGTTCCTTGTGAAGAGGTTTGGAGCAATTGTGGCGTAACCTTCCCTAGCGTATCTTTTTGCAACACCCCTGATCCTCAGTGCGCGGGATACGTCTTCTGGCGTAGACGGAGCCCGAATGATTGTGGCGCGTTACGTCTTCCAGAGTAACCTTCCAATCACTTCCCATCGCCGCAATGTTAAACTCACCAGAGGATTCAGCTGCTTCAGCATAAGGTGCTACTTTGTGAGCAGTAACCTAGACAAAGCAAAAGATATTGCAATAGCATACGTCCAGAAGAAGAACCCGAATTTCAAAAACATTAAGGTCAGCTCGGCGAAATTGATTGACGGAAAGTGGGTTTTAGAAATTCAATGGTTGATCAGTGAGCGGACAATTGCCGGTACACAGAATATCAGGGTAACACTGACGAGTAATTTTGATGTGATTGATTACGAGGAAACAGGGTTTCGCGGTGTTGCCGGCGGCTGAATGGTCTCACTGAGATTATCCACGTTCTTCCTACCAAACGTAAAGTAATAGTCAGTCTGAACCCGTCTGGGATTCATGGTGACTGATTGCAAGCGCAGCAAAAATTGAATCAGGCGTCGCGGGCGCTATGTTCACTTGTGCCCCAGGCCGGACGTTAGAGAGTGCATCGTTGAGGGCATTCATCACCGCTGCGTAGCCTGCATTTGTGCCGCTTTCTCCTACTCCCTTCGCGCCGTTGAGTGTGACGGTTGAAGGTGTCACTTCATGATAGACCTCGACGTTCGGGCTGTCCATTGCTGTGGGGATACTGTAGTCCATCATTGTGCCTGTCAGCAGGTTCCCCTGATCATCGTACGCTAGCTTCTCGAACAACGCACCCCCGACAGCGTGTACCACTCCACCATGCAGTTGTCCTTCGACTATCGCTTTGTTTATCACTCTCCCGCAGTCCTCGACCACGACGTACCTCACGATTTTGACCTTTCCCAGTTCCGCGTCCAGCGTTAGGGCGCAAAGGTGCACTCCGCTCGAGTAACTCATCGAACTCAGTCTGAACACGGATTCGACGGAAATATCGGGCACCCCCAGTTTTTCCAGAATCTCTGCTAGAGTTGGCAGCTGCGCGCTCGGCTGTGAGGTGTTGACAAGTCTTCCGTCACGGATGGCGAGCGCCTTGGCCTCCGTACCTGTGACCTCCGACACTCTGGCAAAGAGCTGCGCCTTGAGCTTGCGAGAAGCATCCACGACAGCACTCCCCCCGGTGGCAGCGGACCTACTGCCGAACGTACCTATCCCGAAGGGGACCAAGACTGAATCTCCCCAAACTACGGACACCTTGTCAAGTAGAACTCCAAGTTCCTCTGAAGCAAGCTGGGCAAACGTGGTCTCTTCTCCCTGGCCGTGTGGTGAAGAGCCAGTGTAGACTGTCACCTTCCCATGCCTGTCCAACTTCACCCTCGCGTATTCAGACATGAAGTCAAGATCGGCACTGCTCCCCTCGGTCCCAGCCTCGCCAGATGGAGACCATTCGTCACTCTCGGTCTGCCGCTGGGATTCCCGTCCTTCGCCTTGCTGCCACTGCTCGCTCTCCCCCTGCGAGGACCACTGGTGAGAGTCACCACGCGACTCCTCTCTCTCTGAGGTCCCTCCACCAAATCCGCCCCCGCCTCGAATGGACACGCCCAATCCAGCAACGAGATTCGAGTGCGAAGGCCCTTGCTGTTTGAATCTGGAGTTGACATCCCTCTTCCACTTCAGGAGTTCCTCGTAACGCGAGTGTTTGACGAGGTCATCGATCAACAGAATGTAGTCCTGTTCTCCCGTTGGCCTACTGGTCCCTCGCGGCTTCTCTGATGATAGGTTGCGCCGCCTCAGTTCGAGGGGGTCGAGTCCGATCTTCTCCGCCATGATGCTCATCGCGCGCTCTATGAAGTAGCATCCCTCGGGAGCTCCTGCTCCTCTCACAGGTCCCAGTGGCATTTTGTTGGTCGCGTATACGGCCAAACGAAGGTCCACGTTTGGAATCTTATAAGGACCAAGCATCGTCCACAGCGACAACTGCGACATATGGTTCTGTGTTCCCGTGACGCCCACGTCGCACTCCACGTTTGCCTTCAGTGCAACTATCTTTCCGTCCCTGTCACAAGCGAGAGTGATGTCGCAATACTCGTCCCTTCCGGACGCGGCTTCGAGGAACTCCTCAGTCCTAGTCGCGGTCCACTTCACTGGCAATCCGGTTAACCGGGAGAATAGACATGCGAGTAAAGGTTCAGGATAGGATTGGGATCCTTTGCTTCCAAATCCGCCTCCCATGTCCATTACCTTTACGTGGAACTTCTCCTCTGGGGTTTGAAGTTCCGAGGCGAGCTGCTCCCGCAGACCATGCACCGATTGAACTGTCGCATAGACCTCGTAGGCATCTTCGTCCCTCTTGTACCTCACAAGCGTAGAACGCGGTTCGATTGGTGCACTTTCCTGTCTTGCGATCCCTTCCTTCGCCCTGATTACGTGAGGCGCGGAGGCGATGGCCTTCTCAGCACTCCCCCACTTCACGTCGCTACTCTGAGAAAGATTATCGCTCCAATCTTCGTAGATGAGTGTATTTCCCTTCTTTGACTCTTCTATCGTTGTCACAACAGGGAGTGGGTCGTAATCGACCTCGACCTGCTCGACCAAATCTTCCAATGAGTTCTTGCGCCTGACCAAAATCGCCGCCACCGGCTCTCCGGTGAACCTCACTCTTCCTACTGCTAGGTGGTACCGCTTCGCGGGTTTCTGCGGCGGCCACTGATTCTGCGAAATCGTTGTCACACCCATCTTGATCAAGTCCTCCCCAGTGAGTGCAGCGATGAAGTCGGGTGAAGAACGAATCTTCGAAAAGTCGATGCCCTTGATTGTTGCGTGGGCGAAGGGGCTTCGAACGATTCCCATGTAGGCTTGGCCCTCCAACTTGAGGTCATCCACGTACCTCCCCCTCCCCGTCAAGAGTCGTGGATCCTCCACCCTGCCCTGAGGCTCGCTCGCGCTCAGTTCCAAGATAACGCTCATATCAGGGCTCAGTTCCCTTCTTGCCTTCCGACAATATTCTAGCAGCGGCTCTTACGGATTTGACCACGTTGACGTAGCCAGTGCACCTGCAAAGGTTGCCGTCGACCCCTCTCCGGATCTCCTCTTCAGTCGGGCGGGGGTTCCTCTGCAGCAGAAAGAAGCTCGACATCAAGATGCCTGGAGTGCAGAACCCGCACTGCAGACCGTGGTTCTGCATGAAGGCTTCCTGGATCGGATGAAGCTTCTTCTGATCTTCAGCCAGCCCCTCGACAGTCAGTATCTCTGCGTCCCGAGCTTGAACCGCGAGGACCATGCATGATTTCACGGTCTTGTCGTTCATGATGACTGTGCAGGCGCCGCAGTGTCCAGTGTCGCAGCCGATGTGGGTCCCTGTCAGGTTCAAGTTATCTCTGAGGAAGTTGACAAGCAGAGTCCTCGGTTCAACCTCTCCGCTGTACTCCTTGTGATTTACCCTCATCGATACCTTAGTTTGTTCATCGGCCTTCACTATTTGCACTTTCTCTGCCAATTCTCTCACATCCCATCTATGCCGGCCCTGCTCAAGGCAAGCCTGAGCGCCCTATTCGTGAGCACTTTGATCATCTCAAATCTGTATGGCTTGCTGCCATGCACGTCTGATGACGGATTTATCCCGTCGACCGCTTTCTCGGCAGCCTTCACGATTGTCGCCTCGTCGAGAATTTTGCCCTTGAGGTACTGTTCTGCTGAGGTGGCTCTCAGGGGGGTTGGTCCCGCTGCGCCGAGACCGATCCTCACGTCTTCGCAGACATTTTCCTCTCCTACGGTCAATGCAGTCCCAGCGATAACTATCGCGAAATCATGCTCTCTTAGACTGTGCTTGATGTAAGCAGAGGCCGACTTCGGCGGAAGGTAAGGCAGCCGTATCTCCCTCAGAACTTCGTCGTGGCGAACAGCAGTCGTGAACATATCTACGAAGAAATTTGAAGCAGGCACTACTCTTTCGCCTTTCTTTCTTTTTATCACAAATTCTGCGTCTAAAACACGCAGGGCTGTAGGTAGGTCGGCAGCCGGGTCAGCGTGACAGACGCCTCCGCCGATGGTGCCTAGGTTCCTGGTTTGCTGGTCTCCAATCTTGCTGGCGGCTTCATTCAGAATCGTAAACTTTTCTTTGATTGTTGGACTGTGCTCGATGGTGTCGTGGGTCGTAAGGGCCCCAATCGCTAAGCGATCCCCATCTTCTCGTACATAGGAAAGATCTGGGAGCTTGGAGATGTCAACGAGAGCGGTAGGTGCGGCTAACCTGAGCTTCATTAGGCCTAAGAGGCTCTGCCCCCCAGCAAGCACCTTAGCCTCCTCGTTCTCACTCAAGAATTGAATCGCTTCATCTAGAGATGTGGGCGCGTAATAGTCAAACTTCTTGGGAATCATGTGAAAGCCTCATTCAAGCTTGAAGAGCTTCATAGAATTCTCACCCGAGATCATCTTCTTTTCTTACTCATGGATACCGAGTCCTTTATTCCATTTTGAATGTCAGCCAAATAGTCTAGAGTCAGATACATTTTAAGTGAGATTACGAGCGAATTGTCCGACGAGAAAACGCCTCAGGCTGACAAAGGTCCGGTGTTCATCCAGCCAAGCACAGGAACTACGGGGGGTATCGCCCTTGGAAATTCCACCGCCATATCCTTCCGGGCCACGATAAATTCTCTCGGTCCCAGAACTAAGTACGCGAGGCCGAATGATGGAACGCAAGTGCAGTCTACGCTGAGGAGTGAAGCCAGCTGGAGCAGCTAGAACCCACGATATTTGCCCCGTCGAACCTCAACCTCCCATCGGCTCGGGCTGCTTGCTGAGCCTGAATATGGGCCCGAGAACTATCCAAAGGAATGAACCGCCTGAAATGAGGCCGCCGATGACGAGCGTAGGTATGATCCCCAAGTTTGTGCTGAAGACTCCCCCCAGAAGTGAACCAGCCGGAATCGTGCCCCAAACAATTGTCCTCATCGTGGAGTTCATCCTCCCTTGAAGCCTGTTCGGCGTTATAATCTGCCTCAGGCTGACTTGGTTGATGTTGTAGATTGGGTTGCCGAGGTATCCTACGAAGAGTGCAGCCCCTATTATGAGTACGGCGAAACTGCCGTTAGCGAGCAACACAATTAGCAGTCCGAAGCTGCCCGCCGAAGATAGAGCGATGGCCCTTCCCAGACCAAGCCTCTTGGTGACAGCGGAAGAGATCAGGACGCCTACAAGAAAGCCGACTGCACCCATGGAGAAGGCGATTCCTATGACGCCCTTGGAAATTCCCAGCGTGCGGTACGCATACAGAAGGATCGCCACGAAGAAGATGTTGGAGCCGAAGTTTGAAGTGCCGGTGCATCCCGCTTGTGTCCAGAGCAGTTTGTTGCCAGTGATCACCCTGATTCCTTCCCTCATTTCCGCTAAGAGGTGTCCCTGGCCGTCGGCGGAGCTACGCTCAGGCTTAGGCTCGGGTTTTCTTATGGAGGTCAGCGTGAGCACTGCGACCAGAGTCCCGAACACGTCTGCGACGATCGATAGTGCCGCACCAAAGAGCTGCATCATGGCGCTCGCCACGCTCGGGTCGACGACTTGGGCCGCAGATGCGCTCGTCTGAAGCTTCTGGTTGCCTTCTACGAGATCTTCTCTATTGACGAGACTGGGGAGGTAGGACTGGTAGGCGACGTCGAAGAAGAGTGTGCACGTTCCCATGATCAGGGCGACGGCGTACAGTTGGTACAACCCGAGCACGCCGAGTACGAATGCCGCGGGCACCGTCGCGAGCGTCGCAACCTCGACCAGGTTCACCACGATCATGACAGGTCTGCGTCTTATCCTGTCCATCCAGACGCCGACGAGCAGACCGAGCGTCGGGAAAGCTATGAAGCCTAGGGCGTTTAGTATTCCGAGCTGAAAGGCCGTGACCTGCACGGTGAGGACGGCTATTGTGGGGAGAGCCAGATCCGTGATCTGGCCCGTAAATTGGGTAAAAGTGTCGCCCGTCCAAAACTTCAGGAAGTCCCGGTGGTGCCAAAGATTTCCCTTGAATGCCATCAGTTTGCACTCTCGCTAAATATACGCGCCTTCGGTTCTTCGGTGGACGCGACGAATCGACCTAGCCAGTCCGCTGAATTGTCGCTGAATGCCTGGCGTCCGGGACTACATGAAGACTCTAAAGTCTTGAGTTATTTAACCCAAATTCACAATCCCCGAGTTTCTGTGCTATTCGGTGAACTTTCTCGTCGTGCCTACCGCTTCTTCGAAGGTACAAAGTGCTTGGACTAGGTCAGTAAAGATTGGTTGGGGTTCTCTCGGATTAGCTGCATGAATGCTGCATCAAGCTCACGTGATCAGAATAAGTAAGCCGAGGGGGGTTGGCCAGGTTGGGGGTCAAATCGTCTCACCCCCGTAAGAAAAGTTGCGGGAGTTGCCAAACCTCCACAAGTCCAAGTGTCCTAGCGGAGTATGCTTCCGGAGTGTCCCCCCATTGCATTAATATGGTAAGTTCCTCCGGCCCCATATACGCTAGGAAATTTTTGACTGGACTGTTTCTCGTTTAATCGTCGGAGGAATCGAGCATCCATTAATGAAACGGAAATAGGTGCTGCCACCGCCATTTATACTGCCTACAGCTCCGGCAGGGTTTCAAATCCATTTGGCCTTTGCGGGTGAAGAACTATGCAGGGGGTCGCTCTATGCGATTATGTTTGATTCGTAGTGCCCGGTGAGCGTCTTCCCTTCGTTGAACCTACTCGCGGAAAATGGTGTTAGGTCTTCAGGTTTCTTGCCGCTGAGAGCGAATTGAGCCATGCGTTTGCCGACTGCGGGGGAGAGTTTGAAGCCGTGACCACTGAAGTCCGCCGCGATGTACAATCCCCCAACTTCTGAGGATTCGTCAAGAATCGGATGCCAATCATGAGTAACATCATAAACCCCAGACCAACCTCTCTCCCAACGCCCCCGAGCCATGGCGGGCAAACGGTTCACGAGCTTCTGAGAGTAGATCGTGACGGTTTCGTAATCAACTCCCTCCCGTCGTGCCCCACGCGACATGTTGACGTTCGATGAGAATTATCTTCAGGCTGCGATCTTGCTTCGCGGCGTGGTACGCGGTACTGCATCCTACGCAGCCACCTTCCACTATCACCAAATCCGCAGCGTAGATAATGTTCAATCAGCCGATCAATTATCGGCCGGATGATGTATTTACAGTCTCGCGTGATTCTGGATTAGTGAGTGCGAATGGTGGCTGAGTTCAGGAGTATTCTTTAGTTTCAATTGCAGAGGCGCCTGTCATTGCGAGTTGGGCGACGCTGAAGCGTTTGATTGACCGAGGTGCGTACACGTCTCTCTTTTTCTCTAGAACGATTTACGCGGTTAACTGGTATAACATCGCGGCTCTTTTCGCGTTCATAGCGTACGATTTCAACTTGAATGTGTCGGGGTTGGGAGTTGTCGCCGCTTGTTTCTACATTGGCGTCGGATTATTCCAAGTTCCTGGCGGCATTATTGCGGCTAAGTATGGCGCAAGGAACACTGCCGTCATAGGTATCCTGATTGCTTCGACGGCTGTCACCTTAACAGGTCTCACTGCAGATTTCTATCAACTTGTACTTCTCAGGTTCATAGTTGGAGTAGGCTCTGCCCTTTTCTTTGCTCCAGGGGTAACATTGGTTGCTCGAACTTTTCGGCGCGAATCCCAGGGATTCGGGGTAGGAACATTTCAGAGCGCCTACTACTTCGGAGGAACGCTAGGCCTTTTCGCGTGGTCAGTCCTCGCCGAGATGGCCGGCTGGAGATTCAGTTTGATAACGAGTGGTTTGCTAACTCTCTTGGGAGGCGTACTCATCTTCCTGAAGGTCCCAAAGGATGAGTTGCGTTCGGATTTTGTAGTTAAGGGCGAAGATCTGCGTAGGATTCTCTCAAACCGGTGGCTAGTTCTGCTCTCACTTGAGTTGTTCGGGTTCGGATCCGGCACGTTTCTGCTCAGTAGCTTCATGGTCTATTACCTTGAACAGTCGCTTCATCTCAGCCCGAGCTTCGCGGGCACGATCGGCAGCCTCACGCCGCTATGTGCTATAGTCGCTTCTCCTCTATGTGGGATGCTTTACAGCAAGACCAAGAACGCTCGGTTGCTGCTCTTCTCCTTGGGGATTATATTGGCATGTGCATTGGCACTGGACGCAATAGGCAGCGTACCATTTGCAGTAGCTTCAAGCATCCTTGGGGGGTTCGGTAGCGGTTCACTCACTGTTGGCTATTTGGCTGCACGTGATAGTATGGCTGCATCGGCCGAATACGAATCCCTGGCGGTTAGTTGGGTAAACACGATGCAGATGTTAGCAGGATTCTGGTCCCCGATAATGTTCTCCCTGCTGGTTCTATCCTTCGGGTATGGATTCTCATGGCTTACTGTCGGCGTGTACACGCTGGTTTTGATATCGGCAATCCTGTATCCAGTACACAATAAGCGCTAAGGCAAGAAATACTACCAGTTTCCAAGCGTTCCCAATCTTAACGCTTAATACGGCGAATTGGGTACCCTATCGAAAAATCAGCGAACAAAAGGTCTGTGTTCATGAGTAGGAAGCCTCCCGAGATCAAGTTATTCGAGAAATGGGGAACCGAAAACATCGAGGTCATAGATCCCGGACTCGAGAAATACCTTTCCTCAAAACCCATTCTTTACCCTCACAGCGGTGGACGGCATGAGCACAAACGCTTTCGCAAATCCCAATTGAACATTGTCGAACGACTTGTCGATAACATGATGCGCCCCGGCCGGGTCGGGGGCAAGAAGGCGAAGGCGATTGGGATCGTCCGGAACGCGATGGAAATCATAAACCTGAAAACGGGCAAAAACCCCATCGAAGTCTTAGTTAAAGCGGTTGAAAATACGGCGCCCGCTGAGGACGTTACACGGGTCGCCTACGGTGGAATTGTCTACCCAATCTCAGTTGACATCGCCCCTCAGAGGAGGATCGATATTGCGCTGCGTTTCATGACTGATGGCGCGCGCAAGGCGTCTTACAGTAACCCGAGGACTATCGACGAATGCCTCGCTGAGGAACTCGCATACGCCGCCCAACGTGACAACCGAAGCTTCGCAGTGCGAAAACGCGATGAGATGGAACGAGTAGCTCTAGCGTCACGTTAAACGCGCCTCATCGCAAATTTCTTTCACGTAACAAGTTTCGCGGACGCTTTTCGTTCTTCAATCCGTTCTAAGCCTTAAATACTGGGTACAGGTGTTGACTAACGAATCAAAATCGTTGGAAAGATGAAGAATGTCCTCATCTAAGAAACCACACCTTAACCTCATCATCATAGGCCATGTCGACCATGGAAAGAGCACGATGACAGGTCACTTGCTATTTGACACAGGTAACGTGGACGAGAAGACCATCGCCAAGTACGCCGATGAATCAACCAAACTTGGAAAGGGGGAAACTTTCAAGTTCGCATTTGTCCTCGACACGTTGAAGGAAGAAAGAGAACGTGGAGTCACGATTGACCTGAGGTTCGAGAAATTCGAAACTGACAAGGTGTTCTTCACAATCATCGACGCACCAGGCCACCGAGACTTCATCAAGAACATGATCACAGGCACCAGCCAAGCCGACGCAGCCATACTCGTTGTATCGGGAAAGAAGGGAGAATTCGAAGTTGGCGTTGGCCCGGGAGGCCAAACCCGAGAACACGCCTACTTAGCCAGAACCCTGGGTGTCGCACAGCTGGCAGTTGCTATTAACAAGATGGATGATGGCACAGTCAACTATGCGGAGGAGAGATACAAGGAGTGCAGGACGGAAATGGAGTCGTTGCTGAAAGTGGTTGGATATGACACCTCCAAGATTCAATTCGTCCCCGTATCCGGCTGGTTAGGAGACAACCTGATCAAACCCTCGACCAACATGCCGTGGTATAAGGGACCAACATTGCTTGACGTGTTGAATACCTTCACCGAACCACCCAAACCAACCGACAAACCCCTCCGCATCCCAGTCCAAGATGTTTACTCAATCACAGGTATCGGCACAGTCCCAGTCGGCCGAGTAGAAACTGGAACCCTCAAGGTGGGTGACAGCATCATCTTCATGCCCGCAAACGCCAAGGGCGAATGCAAGGACATAGAAACCCACCACACAAAGCTCCCGCAAGCCCTACCGGGAGACAACATAGGCTTCAACGTAAGGGGCGTCGGAAAGACCGACATTCATAGGGGCGATGTAGCAGGGCACACAGACAAACCCCCAACCGTCGCAGCAGAATTCTTGGGACAGATAATCGTAGTCTTCCACCCAACCGCAATAGCCGCCGGCTATACACCAGTCATGCACGCACACACCGCCACGGTTTCGGCTACACTCACCGAACTCGTCTCGAAGATGGATGCGCGTTCAGGCCAGGTAACTCAAGAGAAGCCGGACTTCCTCAAAACAGGCGACGCAGCCTTAGTGAAGATCAGACCCCTCCGCCCGCTGGCCATCGAAGCATACTCAGAGATTCCCCAGTTAGGAAGATTCGCAATCCGAGACATGGGCAGCACGATTGCCGTCGGGGTAGTTAAGCAGGTTACCGAAAAAGCCCAACTGTCTGAGAAGAAAGCCTAACCTTCTCAGACCCTCTAAATTTTCTGGCGGTCCCCACGCTTAGCTGAGGCTAACATCCATCGATTCAGCGGAACACAACTTCTTACAAACGGAAAGATGCGCAAGCGGCATACGTGCCTAAGATGCAAGTTAACGGGCAGAGGAAAATAGGCGACGAAATCTGCACCTGTACTCCGAACCCTTTTTAAACGCCACGCAGGCCTAGGGGCCTACTTCACACCTGAATGGATCGAAGAACGTTGGCAAACAAAGCACGAATTCGTCTGTCAAGCACTGACCCCCAGGGTTTGAACAGCATATGCGGCGAGATCATGAAGATCGCCGAACGCACTGGTGTGAAATTACGCGGGCCAATTCCGCTCCCAACAAAACGCCTCTGGGTCCCGACCCGAAAGAGCCCCTGTGGCGAAGGCACTCACACTTGGGATAGTTGGGAGATGCGAATCCACAAGCGGCTGATCGACGTTGATCCAAACGAGCGTTTTCTCAAACGCCTGATGCGCATTCAAACCCCTGAAAAGGTCTTTATCGAGATCGAGCTTCTCTAAACTTCTGTTCGCGTTTCACTTTGCGAGCTTGTTGATTCTACCCGCTAATCTGAAATCCTTCATCGTCAGTCCGCCTTCATCGTGAGTCGTGAGAGCGAGTTTCACTCTGTTGTAGCTTATCGTGATGTCGGGATGATGGTTAGCTGCTTCCGCGAGTCTAGCGGCCCTGTTAACGAAACGCATTGCTTGAGTAAAGTTGGCGAAGGCGAATTTTCTTGAGATGATACTTTGTCTGAGCGTCCAGTTTCCTAGCTTGGACACTTCCTCGCGAGCCTTGTTGCATGAGAGCCTCAATTCGATTCACTTAAGGTTACATTTCAGGCGTGTTCGTAGATGTTTGCCGTCTGCGGTCCGCGGCTCTGAATTTCCTGATCGATCTGTCTAAGTAACTGTAGGCGTTTGTAGGTGGGAGGATGCGTGGCGAAGGCTCGGTTCAGGTTGCTCCATCTTGATTTTGCCTCCTGCTCCATAGCCAACTCAAGCTCATGCTCATCCAAAACCCCGTCCTTGTTCAGGTCGTACTGGTTAACGTGTTCCATAACCTGACTCATCTCTTGTTTCGCGAGGGCCGGGTCGGAAATATAGAGCGCCCGGGCTCCGTGGGGTTCTTCTGGGCTTAGCGAGAGCCCATAGGTTATTCGCGCCAATGCGCTCTCTAGTTCTCTCGGTGCCGCTGTAAGATAGGCTGAGAACGCGTCTGCGTAGGATTCTCTCAAACGGCTCAACCGTAGTACGAGCAATTGAGCGACGAAATAGACGATGAGCGCAACTACTCCTGCGAGTATGATGTAGATTGCACCGTTGTTCTTGCTTCCCCTCCGGCCTCCACCCATCCCCCCAACATAACCGAACCCGAAGGCCATTCGAACAATTACGAAAGCAACGAGCGGGACGGCTGACATGAATGTCATAATAATTGAATCCTTGTGGCGAATGTGACCGATCTCATGACCAAGTACACCTTGAATCTCATCCTCCTTCAGCTGATCAAGCAGGCCCTGGTTTACGGCGAGGGTCATGTTGTTGGAAGAGTTGCCGAACACGAATGCGTTCGGTGTTCGATCTGGAACGATTGCGAGGCGAGGCGTCTTGACTCCGGCTTGCTGAGATAGCTTCGCTACCATACCCTCCAGCCAAGCGTTCTCGCCGGGCTGTAGGTAACGGAGTTTAGTGCTCCACCTAACGATGGATGGGCTGATTGCAAACTGAATGAGCATGAAGAACAAGGCAAGGACCAAAGCGCCAATCAATATCGAGCCGGGGTCGAGTTCAAGATCTGTAGCGTAGCTGAAGAAGAACGAGACCACAACTATGAAGCCAAAGAAGATCACGAGAGTGATCAAGATCGTGAAGAACATCGTACCCTTCAGCTGAGCTAAGTTACCCATATCTGATTCGACCTACCGAAATCTTGACCACCTAAACCACCGAGCCCATTAAAGCCTAGCTCCTCCTGCTCTCCGCCTAGTGGCCCCTGCATGGTAGCGGTTGCAAGCCAAATCAGTTGCTCCCATTGCGGAGCCCCCTTACCCGTTCAACCCGGCGAAATACTGATCACATGTAGTTATTGCGGTTTCACAAGCGTCGTCGAGACCGGAAAAGCGTTTGAATTCGAACATTCACTCATCCTGAACACGCTGCCCTCAGGCCAAGTTTTTGATACGATAAAGGGATGGATGAAGAACAGCTTTGTCGCACCCAAAGACTTGAGCAAAAAATCTTCCTTAATCGACCAGAACCTAGTTTACCTGCCATTCTGGGTTGTAAGCGGCGAAGCAACTTC
>Ga0181533_1000344_pt1 | contig 62614 bp, 58 predicted proteins | sample PEATcosm2014_Bin_45_FD_119772 | JGI IMG/M metagenome (GOLD analysis project Ga0181533, IMG submission 119772) | Peatland microbial communities from MTU Mesocosm Facility, Houghton, MI, USA - PEATcosm2014_Bin11_60_metaG | ecosystem: Environmental > Terrestrial > Soil > Wetlands > Peat | place... | reverse complement strand
GGCCGGTTCTTCGGCCACATGTGGACCGAGGCGTTCCTCAACGACTGGACCGCCCTCGACGCCACGCTGACGCGCGACGTGGTGGATGCGACCCACATCAAGCTGGTCGCCAGCGCCCTGGACGGCCCTGCTGCCTGCGACGCCTTTATCGCGCTGGCGCAGGTGCTGGACAACCTCAAGATCAATGTGCAGGAGGCGCACTGACCCAATTTCCAAACCCTAATTTCCAATTTCCAAAGACGGGCCGGAGATCGCCAGCCATAATTCATTGGATATTGGAAATTCGGATTTGGAAATTGGCGCCAACAGGTCCTCGCGCTACGTAATATCGTTCAAGGCGCCGTTGAGCATGTTGATGTACATCATTGCGAACTTGAAGATGTTATAGATGATGAATGCGGCAATGACGGCCCAGATGAGCCAGGTGAACGCCGAGACCAGCGCGCGCAGCGCCAAGTCCGCCTGCTCGAAATAATTCCTCGCCAGGCGCTTGAACGTCTCGGGCATGCTGCCGGATTCCTCGGCGACCGAGATCATCTCGATGCACTCGTGCGGGAACAGCCCGGAATTCTCCAGGCTCTGGGAAAGCGACAGCCCGTCCTTGATCTGCTGGATGATCTCCGGTGTCCGCCCCTCGAACGCGCCGTTGGCCGTCGCCTCCATACTCCACTGGAGCGCGTTGAAGATGTTCACGCCCGAGTCGGTCATCATCTCCATGGACCAGCAGAACCGCGCCAGCGCCAGGGTGCGGAAAACGTTGCCCAGCACCGGCACGCGGAGGAGCAGCTCATGCGCCGCGCGAGAGCCGCTCAGGCTGCGCGTGAGCGCGAAGTACGCGATGATGGGCGCGCAGAAAATGAGGACGCCTGCGCCGAGGATGACGAGGGCCTCCCGGGGAGATCCGTTGCCGTTCGGCAGGAACATGCTGCGGATGTAGGCCACCAGCGCGAGGATGCCGATGGCCGCCCAGTACTCGAAGAGCGGGTACATCAGGCGCGTGATCAGCTTCATCCACAAGGCGCGGACGAACTCGTAATACTCGGCCAACCGGCCGAAGACCTTGTCGAGGTTGCCGACCGCTTCGCCCATGCGGACGAGGCGGATATAGAGCAGCGGGAACGCGCGCCCTTCGCGCTGCAGCGCGTCGGAGACCGAGTCGCCCTGCTCGATGGCGATTCCGACGCGGTGAAAGATTCCCTTCGTCGGCGGCCGGGCGCTCTTTTCGACCACCGCCAGCGCGCGCCGGATCGGCAATCCCGCGTTGAGCATGGTGCCCAATTGGCGGCTGAAGCTCGTCAGGTTTTTCAACCCGAGGCGCGAGGCCATCACGTTACCCGCAAGGATGAAGACGGAAAGAGGACAGATGCCCCGCGTCCTTCTTCATCCTTCCGCCTTCATTCTGGAATCTGTCCGTCCACTCCGAAAATGCGCGCGATGAGCGCCGCCCGGATCCACATGCCGTTGCGCTCCTGCCGCCAGTAGACGATCCGAGGATCCTCGCTGTAATCGAGCTCCGGATCAATCTCGTTGATCTTCGGCAGCGGGTGCATGAGGCAGGACTTCTTCTTCATCCGCGGCAGGTATTCCTTCTTGAACACGAAGCGCGGGTCGTACTTCGCGTCGTCCGCCTTCGCCCCGGCCGCCTTGTCCCATTCCCACTGGATGCGCGTCATGTAGATCGCGTCCACGATCGGGACGATCGCCTCGATGTTGTCGCTCTCGGTATAGCGGATGTGCTGTTTCTTGAGGAACGCCTTGATGTCGTCGCCGATGCGCAGCCGCTCCGGCGCCACATAGTAGATCTCCACGTCCCGGTAATTCTTCATCAGGTACGAGAGCGAGCGCACGGTGCGCCCGCGCATCAGGTCGCCGACCATCGCGATCTTCTTGCCGTCAATCTCGTCGAGCGATTTCTGGAGCGTGTAGATGTCCAGCAGCGCCTGCGTCGGATGCTGGTCCTGGCCGGAGCCGCCGCTGAGCACCGGCAGACGCCGCTCGGCCATGTTCATCTCATAGGCCGCCAGCTCGGCCGCCCCCTGGTCGGGATGGCGCATGACGATCAGGTCCACGTAGGAGCTGAACGTGCGGATGGAATTCTGGAGCGTCTCGCCCTTCGCCTGGGACGAGGTGGACATGTCGCGGATGTCGCTCGTCACCATGCCCAGCTTCTGCTCGGCGAGCTGGAAAGACATGAACGTGCGCGTGCTCGGCTGCGCGAAAAGGTTGAGGGCCGTCTTGTTCGACAGCAGCGAGCGCAGCAGCGCCGCGCCCTCGACCTCCTTGTGCGTCATGCGGATCCGGTCGGCCAGCGCGCACAGCTCATCGAGCATCTTGCGGTCGAACTGCTGCGCGTAGAGCACGTGGAACGGCTCGTTCTCCGCCCCTTCCTTGCTCAGGAACGGAATTCTTTCGCTGACCTCCAGCCTCTGATAGGCTTGCCAGGAAATCCGCTTCATTTTCACTCTCCTCAACGGTATCATAAGGAGCGCCCGTCTGAACCGCGGCGCCGCGACCGGAGCCGCGCGGATTATACGGGCGGCGGCGGCGCGTTGCAAGGGAACGCGCCGAGTGCGGAGCTTGCCCGCCGGAGGTGGGCGCGAAATGCGGAGTAAAGAACAAAGGCCGGACGCAACCGCCGGCGACATCCGCTGGATGCGGCGGGCGCTCGAACTGGCGGCGCGGGGGCGCGGGCGCGCGGAGCCGAACCCGCCCGTCGGCGCGGTCATCGTGCGTCGCGGCAAGCTCATCGGCGAAGGGTTCCACGAGAGATTCGGCGGCCCGCACGCCGAAATCCGCGCGATGACTGCGGCCTCCGGCGCCTGCCGGGGCGCGACGCTCTACGTCACGCTCGAACCGTGCACCGGTCTCCACAAGAAAACGCCCCCCTGCTGCGACGCCGTCCTGAAAGCCGGCTTCCGCCGCGTCGTCATCGGCGCGGGCGACCCGACGCAGCGCAGCGCCGTTCCCCGCCTCCAAGCCGCCGGGATCGCCGTCACGACCGGTGTACTCGAGAAGGAGTGCCGCCGGATGATCGCGCCGTTCCTCAAGCTGCGCGCGCTCGGCATGCCCTACGTCATCGCCAAGTGGGCCATGACCGCCGACGGCAAAATCGCCACCGTCACGGGCGAGTCCCGATGGATCTCCTCCGACGCCTCCAGGGACCTCGTCCAGCAATGGCGCAACCAGGCCGACGCCGTCCTCGTCGGGATCGGCACCGTCCTGCGCGACGACCCGCTGCTCACCTGCCGCATCCCCGAAGGGCGCAATCCGCTCCGCGTCGTGCTCGACGCCGAGGCGCGAATTCCGTTGGCCAGCCGGCTCGTCGCCACCGCCCGCGAGGCCCCGCTGCTCATCGCCTGCCTCCCCCTCGTCCCCCGGGCGCGCCGGCGGCGACTCACCGACGCCGGTTGCCGGGTTCTGCCGCTCCGCGGCGCGCGCGGGCACGTCGAGGCGGAAGAACTCCTGCGCGCGCTCGGCGCCGAGCGGATCACCAACCTCATGATCGAGGGCGGCACCGGCGTCCTCGCCGACTTCTTCGAGCGTCGCCTCGTGGACGAAGTCCGCATCTTCATCGCCCCGAAACTCTTCGGCGGCGCCGCTGCGCCTGGCCCCATCGCCGGCGACGGAATTGGCTCGCCCGCCGACGCGCTGAAACTCCGGGAACCCGTCTGGACTCAAGTGGGCGCCGACATGCTCTTGACCGCAATGACCGATTTCCAATTTCCAATTTCCAGTTGATGCGAGACGCGCCCGGCGTCCACACTTGGAAATTGGAAATTCGGATTTGGAAATTGCGCCGCTCCGGGGGCGCTTGCTCGCTCAGTCGAAAAGCCTCTGGAAGAGTTTTTCGAACTTGGCGGCGAGCGGGCGGCCGACGATTCGCTCGATCTGGCTGCCGTCGAGCCAGCGGCCGTAGCAGGAGAGGCAGGCGTAATAGACCAGCGGCTCGGGCGAGGCGCGCATGCGGATCAATGGGGCGCTGCAGCGCGGACAGGCGAGCGGCGCGGCGTCGTCGGGAACGGCAGGGCCGCCCTTCGGCAGCAGGCCGCGCAACGAATGCGATTCGCGCGCGAGCAGGTCATCGAGCTGAGCGAACTCCAGCCACAGCCCGCCGCAGGCGCCGCAGCGGTCGAGGACGACTTCGTCCAGCGGCGTCTTGTTCAGCGGTCGGTGACAGCGAGGACAATCCATGCCGCCCTCCGCGCGCACGTTCAAATCAATCCCCATTCGGCAATCGGCATTCGGCAACTTGCCGCCGTAGCTTTAGCGAAGGCGGATCGGCATTCCGTTACAGCCCTTCCTCGGTCTCATCGTCCGACTGGCCGTAATCGTCGTCCTCCTCTTCTTCGGCGCGCGAGGCGTGGTAGAACTCGTCGAGCGCCTCGCCGGCGGCGGCGCGGATTTCCTCGTCCTCGGACTGCGCGCACATCTCCAGCGTCTCGAGCGCGCCGGGGCCGCGCGTGTTCGCCAGCGACCAGATGGCGGCCAGCCGGGTTTCGCGGTCCTTGTTCACGGCCAGGTTGCGGAGTTTCGGGGTGGCGGCGGCGAGGCCGGCCTCGGCGGCCGCGTTGATCGCTTCGAGCTGCAACTGGCGCTCGGGCGAATCGAGCTCCGCAAGGATGGATTCCGTCCAGCGCGGGCTGCGCGAGCGGCCCATGGCGAAAAGCGCCGTCATCCTCACCTCGATGGCCGGATGCCGATAGGCCCAGTCAATCAGGTCGTGCACCGTCTCGTCGGCGTCGAAACTGAGCGCCTCGAGGGCCATGCGGCGCACGAGGATATTCTCCCGCGGGTTCTGGGCCAGGTCGAGGAGGAAACTGCGCACGCTCAGGTAGCGGGTCTCGTCGAGCGCGCCGTTCGCGACCGCCTCGTAGATGTAGATGCCCAGCACGCTGGCGGCCTTGGCGCGGACGTCGTCGTCCGGGTCGCTCTCGGCCATGCGCATCAGCGGCTCGACGTGCCGCGGATCGGCCAAATCCCACAGCGCCGCCACCGCTTCCTGCCGCACCTGGGGACTCTCGTCCTTCATCAGCCGCCGGTAGATCGGCTCGAAGCAATCCTGGCATTCCTCGGCTTCACCGATCTGCCGGAGCAGATCGAGCTTTTCCTGCTCCGTCATCATGGAAAGATCGTCGGGATTGAGCATTGGGCCGCCCAGTCGAGAGAACCGCCGCACGCGTTCCATGCAGAATATCAGCGGCGCGCCCGCATTGTCAACCGTCCGCGCGCCCCGCCGGCAGCGAGCGATGTTCAATCCGCCGGAAGTGTGGTATCATGTCGGCCTGTGAAGAGCGATGACCCTCTGGAGGACGGAAACATGGTGACGGCATTCGTGCTGATCTCGGCCAAGCGCGACTTGATCCCGGAGACGGCGCAGGCGCTGAGCGCGCTGGAGGGCGTTGCGGAGGTTTACTCCGTCGCCGGAGCGTTCGACCTCGTGGCGGTGATCCGCGTCCGCACGAACGAGGAACTGGCCGACCTCGTCACCGGCCATCTGCTGAAGGTCAAGGGAATCGAGCGGTCCGAGACGCTGATCGCGTTCCGCGCCTTCTCGAAATTCGACCTGGAGCGGATGTTCTCGATCGGGATGGAGTAGGCGGCGGTTGCGAGATCGGGCCGGTTCGTCGTACAATTAACAGGCTGCAGACGCGGCATTCCCGTCATGCCCAGCTCCCGGAGCCCAGCCGCAACGTGTTTACAGTTCGAGAAAAAGAACGACTCGCGCCCAACATTTACCGGATGAACGTGCTCGCGCCGAAGATCGCGCAGAAACGGAAGGCGGGCCAGTTCGTCATCCTGCGGGTGAGCGAGACCGGCGAGCGTTTTCCGCTGACCATCGTGGACTCGGACCCGGCCACCGGGACGATCACGATCATCTTCCAGGTCGCCGGGCGCAGCACGACGATCCTCGGCGCGCTCGAAGTGGGCGAGGAGATCCTCGACGTGGTCGGCCCGCTCGGCCAGCCGACGCACGTCGAAAAGGTCGGCCACGTGGTCTGCATCGGCGGCGGCGTCGGCATCGCGCCGATCTACCCGATCATCTGCGCCATGAAGGCCGCCGGCAACCGGGTGACGAGCATCATCAGCGCGCGCTCGAAGGAGCTGCTGATCCTGGAAGAGGACATGCGGAGCCACTCCGACGAGTTGAAGGTCGCTACCGACGACGGCTCGTACGGAATCAAGGGCTTCCCGACGCAGATCCTCCAGGCGATGATGGACGCGAAGGAGAAGATTGACCTGGTCGTCGCCGTCGGCCCGGTGCCGATGATGCGCGCGATCTGCCAGGTCACGAAACCGGCCGGCCTGAAGACGATGGTGAGCCTGAACCCGATCATGGTGGACGGCACCGGCATGTGCGGCGGCTGCCGCGTGAGCGTGGCCGGCAAGACCCGGTTCGTGTGCGTGGACGGGCCGGAGTTCGACGGGCACGAGGTGGATTTCGACCTGCTGGCCAAGCGCCTGCGCACGTATGCGGAGATGGAGAAAGAGTCGCTGCAAGCGCATGTTTGCCGGGCGAACGCGAACGGATGATTTGCGATATCTGATTTCTGATTACTGATTTCTGACTTACCGATTTCTTCCGCGCCGCGTCGGCGATTGCATAAATCAGAAATCAGAAGTCAGAAATCAGAAATCGCCGTTCGGCTGTTCAGGGCGAGAAAAATGGCGGATCAGGCCGGCGCAAAGAAACGCCCTCCGCGGCAGAAGATGCCGGAGCAGGCTCCGGCGGAACGGGTGAAGAATTTCCGCGAGGTGCCGTTCGGCTATCCGGCCGAAACGGCGCGGATCGAGGCCGCGCGCTGCCTGCAGTGCAAGAACGCCCCTTGCCGCGCGGGATGCCCGGTCGAGGTCAAAATCCCCGAGTTCATCCTGCACATCCGCGAGGGGGATTTTATCGGCGCCGCGCGGATGATCAAGGCCGACAACGCCCTCCCGGCGGTCTGCGGCCGCGTCTGCCCGCAGGAGGACCAGTGCGAGAAGTTCTGCCTCCTCGGGAAGAAGGGCGAGCCGGTCGCGATCGGGCGGCTCGAGCGGTTCGCGGCCGACTGGGGACTTGAACATCCGGACACGGAGCGGCCGACGGTCGCGCCGCCGACCGGCAGGCGCGTCGCCATCGTCGGGGCCGGGCCGGCCGGGCTGACCTGCGCCGGCGATCTCGCCCGCCTCGGCCATCGCGTGACGATCTTCGAGGCCTTCCATAAGCCCGGCGGCGTGCTGGTTTACGGCATTCCGGAGTTCCGGCTGCCCAAGGCGATCGTGCAGGCGGAGGTGGACGCGCTGAAAAAGCTGGGCGCCGAGATCGAGCTGAACGCGGTCATCGGCAAGCTGGACACGGTGGACGAGCTGCTCGCAGAGGGCTTCGAGGCGGTATTCATCGGCACCGGCGCGGGGCTGCCGAATTTCATGGGCATCCCCGGCGAGAACCTCGGCGGCGTCTATTCGGCCAACGAGTACCTAACGCGGTCGAACCTGATGAAGGCGTACCGCTTCCCGGAGTACGACACGCCGATCATCCGCAGCCGGCGCGTCGCCGTCGTCGGCGGCGGGAATGTGGCGATGGACTCCGCGCGGACGGCGGTGCGGCTCGGCGCGGAGGAGGTCCTCCTCGTCTACCGGCGTTCGCGCGAGGAGATGCCCGCGCGCATCGAGGAAGTTCACCATGCTGAAGAGGAGGGCGTCCGTTTCGAGATCCTCACGAATCCCACCGAGGTGCTCGGGAACGAGAAGGGCCTCGTCCGCGGCCTGCGCTGCATCCGCATGCGGCTCGGCGAACCGGACGCGTCCGGGCGTCGGCGGCCGATCCCGGTCGCCGGCTCCGAGTTCGAGTTCGAACTCGACACGGTCATCGTGGCTATCGGGAACACGCCGAACCCGCTCATTCCAAAGACGACGCCCGACCTGAAGGTCGGCCCGCACGGCACGATCGAGGCGGACCGCGAGACGGGCCAGACTGCCAAGTCGCGCGTCTTCGCCGGCGGCGACATCGTGACCGGCGCGGCGACCGTGATCGAAGCCATGGGCGCCGGCAAACGCGCCGCGCGCGCGATCCACGCGATGTTGTCGAACGAAAGAAAATAACGCCTTTGACGGCACAATAGGAGACCGCGATGGCGTTCCACGTGGGGGTTGATGTCGGGACGACGAAGATCGCCGCGGTGGTCGTGGATTCAAGCTCGGGCCGCGAGGTCGCGGTGAAGGATGTTCCGAACGACACGGAGACGACCTCCGCTTCGGACAAGGCGCGCGGTCACAGCGAATGGGACGCGGACGCCACGGCGAAGAGGACGTTCGAGTGCATCGCGGCGGCGGTCGCCGGCGCGCGCGGAGGCGAGATCAAAGGGATCGGCGTCACCGGCCAGATGCACGGCATGGTGCTCCTCGCGAACGGCTCGCCCGTTTCACCCTTCATCGGCTGGCAGGACCGGCGCTGCCAGGAAATGCTCCCCGGACACGACGTCAACTATATTGACCGGATGATGCAACTTGCCGGGGTGGGCGGGTTTGCGGGAACCGGCTGCCCGCCGGCGACCGGCTACATGGCCTCGACGCTGTTCTGGCTGGCCCGGAACGGCAACGCGCTCGTGACGAAATCCGCCGCGCGCGCCGCGCGCGACGGCGTCATGGCGTGCTTCCTGCCGGACTATCTGGTCCTGCGCCTCACCGGCCGCGGGCCGGTGACCGATCCGACCGACGCCGCCGGGGCCGGGGTGCTCGACGTGGCGACCGGCGCGTGGAACAGCGCGCTGATCTCGAAGCTCGGTCTGAGGGCGGACATCTTCGCGCCCATTCTTAAGTCCGGCGCGGTAGCCGGCGGGCTGACCGCGGAGGCGGCGAACGCGCTGGGGCTGAAGGAAGGCATCCCGGTCTGCGTCGCCTGCGGCGACAACCAGGCCGGATTCGCCGGGAGCGTGGCCGATCCGCCGGAATCCATCCTCGTCAACATCGGAACCGGGGCGCAGGTCTCGGCCTGGGTGCCCGGCTGTCCGAGCGCCGAGAACCTCGACACCCGGCCGCACGTGGACGGCGGCTTCCTGCTCGTCGGCGCGCCGTTGTGCGGCGGCGTGTCGTACGCGTTCCTGCGGGATTTCCTCCTCGCGGCCGGTCGCGACTTTTTCGGCGCGCGCGGGGACGAGGAGATCTACGCGAAGATGAACCGCCTGGCGGCGGCCGTGCCCGCCGGCGCCGACGGATTGCGCTGCGAGCCGCTGTTCACCGGCTCGCGCCTGGATCCGCAGCGCCGCGCCTCGTGGAACGGGATGAGCCCCGCGAACTTCACTCCCGGCCATTTCGCCCGCGCCATCATCGAAGGGATCGTGGAGCAGGTCCGGCTGCACTACGCGGACATGCTCGGCGGCGGCATGAAGCCTCGGCGTCAGCTCATCTGCACCGGCAACGGCGTCCGCAGGAACCCGCTGCTCTCCCAAACTCTCTCGGCCGCGTTCCAGATGCCGCTTCGTGTGACCGTCAGCACCGAGGAAGCCGCCTTCGGCGCGGCATTGCTCGCGGCGGTCGGCTCGGGCGAATTCGCCAGCCTCCGCGATGCGGCCAAACTGGTGGCGTATAGCTCTCCGCTGTAGGGATTTCCGTCGCTGTCGGTTTTCATGTGGGATGTCGCCACAGGTTGCCGGCGCAACGGTCTTGACTCGGGATACGCATCTGCTTTATAGCCAATGACTTAGAGAATATGGCGAGCGGCACGCCAGTTGCTGAACAATATCTTGCGGCCGGTGCCTTAGAGTGGTACAATGAGAGCCTCGGATGTCCGTTGCGGGTAGCTCGATGAACATGAAACATGCAGTGGCACGATTGCGGAGGTTCAGCGGCGACCACGGCCAAGCGGTGACCGAGTATGCGTTGCTGGCGTTCTGGACGGTGGTGATCGTCCTGGCGGCTTGGAAGGCGCTGCAACTGGCGCTGCTGGATACGTATCAGGACTTGGCGTCGTTGATTTGCTTGCCCATCCCGTAGATGGGTGTTCAGGGGACAGCCGCCGCGAGGCGGCGTTAAGGAGAGGAGGCGCGGAATGCGTTACATGCAGAGGAAGGCGCGGTCCGGCCAGACGACGGCGGAGTACGCGATCATCGTCGCGCTCGTGGCGGTCTGCTCCATTGCAATCATCATGATCTTCGGCAACCAGATCCGCAACCTATTCGGCGCGGAGACCCAAGCGCTCCAAGGCCAAACGGGCGTGACGGTTCAGAATGCGGGCGATGCCACCCAGAACGGTGGTAACACACAAAAGAGCATCAACCAGTTCTAAGCCGGCTTCCCAGTGACGCAGCCCTTGCAGGCGGAATGGCCGGGCACGCGCGCCGAGGAGGGTGCGTCATAACTTCGGTGACGCATCCGCGCCGGATGAATCGTCCTCGTAATCATAAACTGACTCGTAATCATAATCGGTCGTTGCCGTCCTGGGCGCAGGCGCGAAGGAAACAGCGAGTACGATTACGATTAGGATTACGATTACGAGATTGAGCTTGGGCGGCAGCGAGGAGGAGCGGTGTTCGGTGGGATTCTTCTGGCACGACACGTATGCCTCCTGGCGCTGGCGGTGACCTGCGCCTACACCGACCTGGCGCGCGGCAAGCTGTATAACGTGGTGACACTCGGCGGCCTGGCCATCGGCCTGGCGCTGGCGTACCTGCTCGATACGGCGGCTTTCCATACCGACTTCCATTATCCACTCCTCGTCCGCTCGGCGCTGGGCGCGGCGCTGGGCGGCGGAGTGCTGTTCCTGCTCTACCTGGCCGGCGGATTCGACGCCGGCGACGTGAAGCTGATGGCGGCCGTGGGCGCGTTGGGGACGCCGACCTTCACGCGCAGCGGCCCGGCCGGGACCTTCGATTTCATCCTCTGGGCGCTCTTCTATACCGCGCTGGCCGGCGCAGTGATCGGCGTGGGCCTGCTGATCTGGCGAGGCCGGCTGCGGCAGGGACTCAAGGAGAGCCTTCGCGCCCTGGTGAGCTTCCGGAAGGTGCGCCGCGAGGAGATTTCCCCCGACGCGACGATGCCGTACGGTCTGGCCATCGGGATCGGGGTCATCTGGGCGTGGCTCGAATGCGTATTGTAGACTGCGGATAGAACATTGAGGATTTCAGAATGGACAGCCGCGAGAAGCGGGATGCGTTGGCAACGCGATTTGCCCGCTATGCGGCCCGCGGCCTGCGCTGTCATTCCCGCGAAAGCGGGAATCCAGAATCACGCGCGGATCGCTGGATTCCCGCTTTCGCGGGAATGACCAAAAACTTGAATTCTGGCCTCAAGACTGAGGCATTACTCCAACAGGAGACGAGCGAACTTATAGCCATCCTGGTGAGATCGGTCATGACTCCTCGAAGGAACGCCGCTCGTGCGAAAAAGTAAATCTTCAAACCCTCATCTTCAATCCGCAGTCTTCAATGCTTGCGCCGGCGCGCGCGGGCAGGCGCTGGTCGAGTACGCGATCGTCTTTCCGCTTCAACTGATGATGACGCTGGCGATCATCCAGCTCGCGCAAATTTTCGTCGCGAAGCAGGTGCTCGAATACGCCGCCTTCTGCGGGGCGCGGGCCACGCTGGTGGGCCTATCGGAGCAGGAGGCGCAACGCGCGGCCTGCATTCCTCTCTCCGGCGTCTGCGCCAGCAGCCCCGAGGACGCGACCGCGAACGTGATTCTGCCCGGCTGGGGCAGCCGGACTATGTCCACCCAGCTCTATAATCAACTGCAGCAGAGCATCACAGACGAATCCGCCGCAGTCCAAGCCGGCAACCCCCGAGCCGGGTCTGCCGGCGCGGAGATACAGGCGGAGTTGAGTGCGGAGCGGACGCAGTTGAACAACAACTATAATGCGCCACCGACGCAATACCTGTCCGGCTACGGCATCGCTTCCGACCCCGCGATCACGACGGTCAACTTTCAAACTGTGACGAGCACCCAAACACCGACGAGCAACTTGCTCCCGGGCGTCTACTGTAATATCACGTTCAATTACCCGTTGCTGGTGCCGGTCGGGAATGTGGTGGACTACCAGATCGGCCAGCTTTTCATGGGCGTGGATTCGCAGTATCTGACCAGGGTCAATAATCAGCCGTGCCTGGTCATGACGGCGTCGTGCGTGTTGCCGCAGCCGCCGTAACGGCGATTTGCGAGTTCTGATTACTGATTACTGATTTCTGATCCGCCTTTGCTGGAGCTACGGCGGACAAGTTGAAGGAAAAGGCGGTTTGAACGAGCCAATCAGAAATTGGCATTCGCCGTAAATTGCAAAATGCAAAGTGCACAATGGAAAACGAATGGTACACGATGAGAACGGCCAATCGCGCGCCAGCAATCAGTAATCAGAAATCAGTAATCAGAAATCAGAAATCTCTGTTCGCTCGTTTTCTCTCCGACGAATCCGGCCAGGGGATCGTTTTCGCCGCGGCGACGCTGCTGCTGCTGGTGGGGTTCGTCGCGTTCGTGTTCAACATCGGGCGGCTGCTGGACCGGCGGACGAAGGTGCAGATCGCCGCCGATGCCGCCGCCTACTCCGGCGCGATGGTCGAGGCGGACGCGGTGAGCGCCATCGCCTATATCAACAGCGCGATGTCGCAGGTCTATTACAACGCCATGAAGCAGGCGGTGGACGTGGACGTGACGGCGGTCGCGGCGGAACTGGAGCGCCTTACGAATCCGAACGGACCGGGTACGGTTGATCCGAATCTGCCTGGCTACCAAGCATATTCCATGGCGTGGAACAACGCGAGCAAGCCTAACACCGGTCTGCAAATGGCGAAGCAGTTGATGGTGAACCTCTCGCAGCTCGAGAACGCCATTGCCATCGTCACGCCGCGGCTGGTTCAGGAGGAGATGTTCGCCGTCGCCGGCCGCGCGGGGGGGGAGCGCATGTCGGTTTTCCCGAGCTTCCGCATGTTCCCCATGACCGTGGGCCAGCCGATATCCTACATGATCTCGTGCCTGGGCAACGGATGGCAGATCACGAACCTCACCAATGGGTCAACGGGAACGCTCACCGTCACGCTCAGCGGCAATACGTGGGATATACAGAGCATCAGCGGCGTGTCATCCACGGATGTTCAGTTCACGCAGACCAGCGGGACGAGCTGGCAGATCGCCTATTTCCAGCCGCCGGGCAACATGCTCCAGCAGGTTACCATCACGCAGGACCCGATCCTCGGCTGGGTAGTCGCGGACAGTTCGACCGGAACGATCACGTTCACGCCGGTGACCGTGGACGGCGTCCAAGCCACGCAAGTCAGCCAAGGCGGATATACGCAGACGCTGGCGGTCGGCGCCGACGGGAATGTCTCAGTATGGAACGGTTCCAGCTTTGTGTCGCAGAACTCGACGACCCTCGGCGGCGGGGCGGGCGGCGTGAACGTGCAGGTCAACGTCACGAACCAGATCAACTTTGCCGGCGGCGGGTCAGCGTACATCGGGAACCCGACCACTCTGCGCCTCCCCGGCGCCCAGATCACTTTGGGCAATCCGCCTAATATATTGACCGGGAGCGGGCCGGTTTCCCTCTCGATCTTCGGCTTCAGTCCTACTGACTTCAGCTTGTCGGCCGAGGGCTTGCCGCTGAACTCGAATTCCAACGGCCGGTGGATCAGCCACTATAGCCCGTCAGAGGAAAGCTGGTCGCGGAATCGGTTGGTCGTCATGGGGACCGACGCCAACGGCAATGCGAAACAGTGGGAGTTTCAGCGGGAGCAGCTCGGCGCGCTGTTGACTTGGGATCAGAACGGCACCATCACGCAACACGCGTTCATGGGCAGAGGCTACGGCCCCTACAGCGGCGACGGCACGTGGCCGGCGTGGGCGAGCACGGCGAACGGGGCGAGGCCCTGGTTCAACACGTTTCCTTCTGCCGCGCCGCTGGCGCCGAGTCCGGTGAACACAAGCTGGCAGCCGAATTCGCCGAACAATCAAGACTTCAACCCCCGGCCGGACTCGAAAGGCATATTCCATCTGTTGCCGACCAACCTAGGCTCTAATAACCCCAATTATCCTCCGCCTGGCGCTTACTATCAGACCTCTCCGCTGAACAGCCCGCAAGGCTGTCCGGCTTGCCATGGCACAGGCAGATTGAACGGCAACCCGTTAAACCCCGCCGGCTCCTGTCCTTTCTGCTTCGGCCGGGACAACTCTCCCACAGGCGACAGCACCTATTCGAACATCCGCGTGTCTATCGGAAGCCTGTGGAACTCGCCGCTCTGGCCCTATGGATTTCGGCACGACCCGAATGGTTTTCCAGGGCCTGTGAACGCCGCGGACCCCGATCAAACACACAATGATTACCTTGACGTTCGGCTTTACAGTCAGACGAGTTATAACGTCAGCGCGCCACCCTGGCCGGAGATGATGCCGCTGCTCGCGACTGAGGACTTCTTCAAGTGGGGCGTGAATGTCGGCGTCTGGAAACATCCTTACAACGGTTTATGGAATACGTCGAACGGGAATGAACCGGACAACCTGATGCTGTCCAACGTACAGGACCCGCTGTCCAATGTGATTTTCTTCCCCAGTTCGGTCGAACCCGCCTGGGGAACGGTGGCGATCGCCAGCGCGCGCGTCGGCTTGCCCATCCAACCGGGTGCGGAGGGTGATCCTGCGTGGGGGGATCCAAGCCCGTATATTCAGAGTCTGAATGGAAGCAGTTACAGGTACGGCTTTACGTCGGCGGAGCTCAATGCCGGCGTCCGTGAATCCTGGCTCGCGACGTCCTCGCCGCTGGACGAACTCTACTATGCCAACGTCCAGGCCAATCTTTACGCTTCGACGCTGCAGGTGGACAACTTCGATCTGGATGAGTCTATCCTGGCGAGCGCGCCGGCCAACGCGATTGACGAGAGCGGGCTTTCTTATCTCTGGAGCGCAATTCTCGCGCAGAATACTTATAGCGTGAACCAACGCAACGGCTGGATGGATCGGTTCAACGGACAGGCCGATCCGCGGGTCGGCGCGGCGCTGAGGAACATGCGGAACCGCCAGGGGGCGACGTTCGATTACGGCAGCGGCGAGTTGAACCAGGTTGTTGAACATTGACGAACGAACTAACGACGATATGCGATTTCTGATTTCTGATTTCTGATTACTGATTTCTGATTGAAGGAGGAGGCGCGTTGAACAAGCAAGAGCCGATGACGGAACTCAATCAGATATCAGAAATTATCCGTAACATGGCGGCTGCGAAAGGACGGCTCCGAAATGTGCAAGAGAGCTAGTTCAGCACTCAATATTCAGCACTCGCCATTCCGCACTCGGCCTGTTCGTCAGCGGGGGACGGCGCTGATCGAAACAGCGATCGTCCTTCCGCTCTACATGCTCCTGCTCTACGGGCTGCTGTATTTCGGGTTCGCGACGCTGGGGCGGCAACGGCAGGACAAGGCCACCGCCTACGCGGCGTGGTCCGGAACGCAGCAAGGCGGAGCGCAGCAGGCGAGCCCTCTATTCAACCAGTTCTGGCTGTGGAACGGAAGCGGTTACGGGAGTTCCGTCCCCGGCAGCACTGCGTCCGCCCCGCCCAATTCCAGCCCGTCAGCCGCCGCCGCCGGCGACACGAACTTCTGCATTTACGGCGACAGCCTAACCACAACTCCGCCTAATACTAATCCGTGGAATCGCTATGGGGACGAGTATTACGGGATGGAGAAGCTTGTCTCTCCGGAAGGGGTTGTGCAATGGTTGCCATACGGCGCCCCAGGCTACAACGCCGAATGGAACAACAGCGACGACATCAACGGGAATACAGTTGTTTACATCCCCTGTCAGCTCGAGGACGGTCACTTGGCAGGCTGGCCTTTCGGCAACTATTTCTTCGACTCCGAGCGGGTGGCCGTGGACCTGTGGAACTACGCGCAGGGCACGACGGTTGAGTACTTCACCCTGCAGTCGAATGAGCCCCAGTTCAAATCGTTGCCCACTTCGTTCTCCAGCTACCTGAATTCCTTATCAGGCGACTGGATTGATACGCCAACGCAAACCTTCACTGAGCCGTCGGCCTCCCCGGGCTGGGGCTGGGGCGTCGGCACTGCCCTCAACGGTCCGCCGGGCGGACAACCCTGGCTGCAACGGGTCGCCGTGGAGTCCACCATGACCTATAATCCGCCTTTCCTGGGGCAGATCTACCAGGACCCGAACGCGCCGCCGTCCTCCACCTTTGGCCAGTACGTCAGCGGCACTTATAGCGAGCCTCCGCAGTCCTTGACGACCGCGACGACGGACTGCGACGTAACTCAACGTACTTCAGGCGTGCTGCGCCTCGGTGCCGAGGAATCGGGACCGCCGACATCGCAGACGTCTGATGCGTTCCTCAGCCAAGTGAGCGACTTATTTGATTTCCCTCTTTTGGTTCCACCAGACGCGGACAATTTAGACGGCCAAATTCTGGCATTGCCGACTGTTAATGGTTCGTGGGCGCCTACTCCTTAGCAATGAACTGCATGATATTGTCCAATTACATGAAGATACTGAAGGCGAATGGTGGTGCGATTCGCCGATGACGGAGCGCAATCAGAAATCAGCAATCAGAAATCAGAAATCGCAAATCATCCGTTTCGTTCTGATCGTGTTGGTCGCAGCCGCCGTCCTCGCCGTCGGCCATTACGGCTTTCGCGCATTTCGCAAGGCGGCCGACGCGGCGGCGCCGGGGCCGATTCAGTTCGGCCGGTCGGCCGGGCGTGGCGCGCCGGACGTGCCGACGCCGCCTCGGTCGTCCCCCGCCTTCGCGACGCCCTCGCGGGGCGGGTCGGGGCGCAGCCTGGCCGAGTACGCCAGCCAGGCGGCGCCGGATGAAGTGATCCGGTTCTATCGCGCCGAGATGCCCCGGCTCGGTTGGGCGGAGCGGAAGCCGGGGCGCGGCGCGCCCGCGCCGGAGGGCCTGGCGGTGCTCTGGTACTCGAACGCGGCGGGAGATTCGTGTATCATTGCGGTCTCGACCCAGCCGGCGGCGGAGACGGCGGTGACGATTCTGCGCATGCCGCGGTGACGGCGATTTCTGATATCTGATTACTGATTTCTGATTTCTGATTGAAACTGACCGGCGGGCAAGCGGGTTGGGCGAGCGAGGACGATTCGACAGCCGATGACGGAATGAATCAGATATCAGAAATCAGTAATCAGAAATCGCAAATCCTTTGTCAAGGAGACCTGAGTTGAGAAACAAGCTGGCGCTGATCGTGGCGGTGGTGCTGGGGCTGATCGCGGTCTACGGCGTCTCGCGGATGATTCAAGGGGAGAAGCAGAAGTACGAGGAGAAATTCAGGACCGTCCGCGTGGCCGCTGCGGGCAAACGCATCGTCGCCGGCACGGTCATAGACACGACCTGTCTGCTGCGCGAGGAAACGAGGGACGGCAGGGTCCTCCTGGGGATCGAGAAACCGGAGACGGCGGTGACCGGCGAGAACATCATGGTGGGCGACGAGGACCGGCTGATCGGCTTGACGATCAACCGCACCGTCGAGCGCGGCGACGACCTGCTCGTGAGCTACTTCCGGCAGCCGGCCGAGAAACTGGACACGCAGTTGCACCTCGGCGAGCGGGCGATTACGCTGCGGGTGGACGCGATTACCGGGGTGGCCTCGAATATCACCCCGGGCAGCCACGTGGACATCATCGGCACCTTCCCGCTGGCGCAGACGGGCACGGCCACTCCGATGAAGTCCTCCGGCGCGGCCGCGAGCCGCACGTTGCTGCTCTTCCAGGACGTCACGATCATCGCGGTGGACAACCGGATGCGCGAGGAGGACTACGGGCCGAGCGCGGGCGGCCTGCGCTCGCGGACGTACGCCTCCGTCACGGTCGCCGCGACTCCGCTGGAAGCCAACGTGCTCGTCTTCGCCCAGCAGTACGGCACGCTGACGCTGGCGCTGCGTTCGCCGGCGGAGAGCCTGCCGCCGTCCGGGCAGATCGAGGTCAACGAGAGCAACGTCTTCAAGAACGCCGAAGAGGCCGAGAAGGCCAGGCAGGAACGGCTCAAGGGTAATACGCCGATCCAGGCGACGCCGGCGCGTTAACGGCCGATTTCTGATTTCTGATTACTGATTTCTGATTGAAGGAGGGGTGCGTTGAAGACACAAGAGATGCTCGACAGGTTCTTGAACGTGGGGGCGAGAAGCCTGCGCATCGCCAACGCGCTGCCCAAGAATGTTATGGCCGGACATGTCGCCTTGCAACTCTTCCGGTCGGCAACTTCCGCGGGCGCCAATTACAGCGAGGCTTGCGGAGCGGAAAGTTCGCAGGATTTCGCTCATAAACTTCAAGTCGTGATCAAGGAACTCCGCGAGACTGATTACTGGGTCAAGCTGGTTGAGCGAGCGGGCATGATTCGCGCGCCGCGGCTGAAAGAGTTCGAGAAAGAGGTTAGTGAACTGACGGCGATTTGCGTAGCATCCGTCAGAACGTTGAAATCGAGCAACAAGAGCCGGTGACGACGATTTCTGACTGACGGCAAAAGGGTGTTGAGCAAGCCAATCGCATATCAGAAATCAGAAATCAGAAATCGCAAATCATCTGTAAGGTAAAGGCGATGGCGATTCTTCTTATCAAAGACGAGAAGGGCGTCGAGCGGCGCGCGGACCTGCAGCCGCTCCCCTTCCGCATCGGGAAGAAGTCGGGGCAGAACGCGCTGGTGCTCGATCACATCAGCATCTCTCGCGAGCACTGCGCGATCTTCAAGGAGAACGACGCGTTCGCTGTCGTGGACTCGGGCAGCCGCAACGGGACGTATCTCAACGGGCGGCGGCTGGCGGGCCGCGAGACGCTGCGCGACCGTGACGCGATCCAGGTTGGGCCGTTCACGTTGACGTTTTTCGAGCGGGAATCCGCCTTCGCCAAGGCTTCGGCGGACAAGCCCGCCTCCGCCCCTTCGGCTGCGCCCAAGGCCCCGGCGGGCAAGCCCACCTCCGCCCCTTCGGCTGCGCCCAGGGCCCCGGCGGGCAAGCCCGCCCCGGCAGGCAGGCCTGCGCCGGCGGCAGCGGCTTCGGGCCACCGTACGCCGGTGGAGCTGAAGAAGAAGCTGCACGATGAAATCCTGGCGACGCTGGACCTGAAGCACACGGACCTGACGGAGAAGAGCGCCGAGGAGGTCCGCGCGAAGGCCACCGGCGCCGCGCGCGCGGCCGTCCGGAAGTTCGACTCGGAGCGGCCCGCCTGGCTTGCCGCCGAGGTGCTCGTCAAGGAGGTCGTGGACGAGGCGGTGGGCCTCGGCCCGCTCGAGGATTTCCTGGCCGATGACAGCGTGGACGAAATCATGGTGAACGGCTGGGAGCACCTCTACATCGAGCGCGAGGGCAAGATCGTGCTGACCGAGAAGCAGTTCACGAGCAACGACCAGGTGCTGGCGGTGATCCGCCGCATCCTGGCGCCGATCGGGCGGCGCGTGGACGAGTCGAGCCCGATGGTGGACGCGCGCCTGGCCGACGGCTCGCGCGTCAATGCCATCATCCCGCCGCTCTGCCTGGTCGGGCCGACCATCACGATCCGAAAATTCGCCCGGACACCGTACACGTACCTGGACCTGATTCGCTTCGGCTCGATCACGAAGGCGATGGCCGAGTTCCTGAAGCTGGCCGTCCACAACCGGCGCAACATCATCATCTCCGGCGGAACCGGCTCGGGCAAGACGACGTTCCTGAACATCCTCAGCGGCTACATCCCGCACACGGAGCGGATCGTGACGATCGAGGACGCGGCGGAACTGCGCCTGGCGCAGGATCACGTCGTCTCGCTCGAGAGCAAGCCGGCGAGCATCGAAGGGAAAGGCGAAATCCCCATCCGCAAGCTGGTCATCAACGCGCTGCGCATGCGGCCGGACCGCATCGTGGTCGGCGAGTGCCGCGGCGGCGAGGCGCTCGACATGCTCCAGGCGATGAACACCGGCCACGACGGCTCGATGACGACGCTGCACGCGAACTCACCGCGCGACGCGCTGGCGCGCCTCGAGACGCTGGTGCTCATGGCCGGCCTCGACCTGCCCGCGCGCGCCATCCGCGAGCAGATGGCCTCGGCGATCAACCTGATCGTCCAGGGCGCCCGCCTGGTGGACGGCACGCGCAAGATCACCAACATCTCCGAGATTACCGGCATGGAAGGCGACATGATCATTATGCAGTCCATCTTCGAGTTCACGCAGAGCGGATACGACGAGAAGGGGCGCGTCATCGGCTCGCTGCACGCCACCGGCGCCGTGCCCAAGTTCGTCCACGAGCTGCGCCAGCGCGGCATCGAGGTGGACATGGGCCTGTTCCGGACCGAGGAGGAGGGCGGATAATGCGGGCGGTCGCCTCGATCCTCGATCCCTGGGTGGTGCTGTCGCTGGCCGCGACGTTCAGCGCGGTGGTGATGCTCGTTTACGGACTGCTCCAGTTCTCCTCCAAGGGGCTGAAGACCTACGAGGAGCGCTACGTCGCCGGCGCCACGCGCACCCTCGACGCGATGTACCTGACGATGACGCCGCAGCAGGTGCTCTATCTTTCCGCGCTGAGCACGCTGATCGTCGCCATCATCGTCGGAGTGACCACGATGAGGCCGGTGGCGGGCCTGATCGTGGGCGCGGTGGCGTTCCTGACGCCGACGGTCGTGATCCGCTTCCTCAAGTGGCGGCGCGACCGCAAGTTCGGCGTCCAACTTGTGGACGCGCTCGTGGCGATGGGCAACGGCCTCCGCGCCGGGCACAGCCTGCCTTCGGCATTCGAGATGATCGCGCGCGAGACGGAGAACCCGATGGGGCAGGAGATGCGCCTGGTCACTCAGGAGATGCGCCTCGGCGTCAGCATGGACGACGCGCTCCAGCACCTCTACGAGCGCATGCCGAGCGAGGACCTGGACATCCTGATCAGCTCGATCCTGATCTCGCGCGAGGTCGGAGGGAACCTGGCGGAGGTGTTCGACAACATCGCCGACACCATCCGCGACCGCCACCGGATCCAGGGGAAGATCGCCTCACTGACCGCGCAGGGCAAGCTGCAGGGCGTGATCATCGCGGGGCTGCCGGTGATGATCGGGGTTTTCCTCAACGCCTGGAGCCCGGACCTGATGGCGCCCATGTTCACCGACTGGCGCGGGGTGTGCATGCTGGGCCTGATTGTGGTCATGGAGACGATCGGCGGGCTCATGATCTGGCGGATTGTGTCCATCCGGATTTGAGAGATCGGCGATGTCGGGAGCATCCGGGCAGGTCGTCCTGTGGTCGCTGGCGGCGGGCGCGAGCGTCGGCTGCATCGGGTACGTGTTGATGAACGCGGTCCTGTCGGGGCGCGATGAGGCGCGGCGGCTCCGCGCGATGGGGCGGCCGGCGACCTCGCTGCTATTCAAGCTGCTCCGGCCGGTGGCGCGCTGGGTGGCGTTCTTCATCGGCGGCGTCTCGGCGCGCATCGAGATGGCCCTGGGCCGCACGGCGGAGAAATCGTACCTCGTCCGCCCGCGGATCTGGGCCGAGAAGCGCCTGCGTTCGGCCGCGTATCCCGAGGGGGTGACCGCCGACGAACTGCTCGGCCTGGGCGCGCTCGGCGCGTTCGTCGGCCTGCTGTTCGGCGTGGCCTTGAACCTGCGCCTGGGGTTCGCCCCGATCGTCCTGCTGACCCTTCTGGTCGGGCTTTATGTGCCTGTGGTGTGGGTCCGCGGGCGCATCCGCCGCCGGCAGGACGAAATCCGCCGCAGCCTGCCCTACGCGCTCGACCTGCTGACGCTCTCCGTCGAGGCGGGCCTCGATTTCACCCAGGCGATGAGCCGCATCGTGAGGAAACTCGGCAACAGCGCCCTGGCGGTGGAGCTCGGGCAGACCGTCCGCGACATCCATCTCGGGCGCACCCGCGTGCAGGCGCTGCGCGACTTGAGCGGGCGCGTAGACCTCTCGGAGCTCAACAGCCTCGTCGGCGCGCTGATCCAGGCGGACGAACTCGGCTCCAGCCTCGGGCCGATCCTGCGCATCCAGGCCGACCAACTCCGCATCCGCCGTTCGCAGGCCGCCGAGAAGCTCGCCATGGAGGCGCCCGTCAAGATCCTGCTGCCGCTGATCCTCTTCATCTTCCCGACGATCTTCATCATGATCTTCGGGCCGATTGCGCTCAAGTTGCTTCATTGACGGAGCGCGCGGCATTGACGGAGAAGAACGGCGTGGTTAGACTGATTCACGTCCAGACCGGCCGCGAGATCGCTCGCTTGGAAGTCGCCCGGACCGTGCTGCAGCGCATGCGCGGGCTGCTGGGGCGGAGCGGATTGCCGCCCGGCCAGGGGATGCTGATCGAGCGCTGCTGGAGCATCCACACGTTCTTTATGAAGTTCGCGCTGGACGTGATTTTTGTGGATTCGGACTGGGAAGTGCGCCGCGTGGTCCGCGACCTGCGGGCGTGGCGAATGGCCGCCTCGCCGGGGGCGAGCCGGGTCGTCGAATTGGCCGCCGGCGCGCTCGAGGGGACGGACCTGGCGCCGGGCGACGCGCTCAAAATCGAGGACAACCCATGAGTTCCCCGCAGACCTGGGAGGTGCGCGCGTGCCTCGTCGCGCTCAACCCGCCGTTCCAGGGGCGGAGTTTCCCCATCGTGCTTTTCCCCGCCGTCATCGGGCGCGGCAGCGAGTGCGAGGTCTTCCTCGATACCGCCTCCATCTCGCGCCAACACGCCGTCGTCGAGGAGAAGGACGGTCGCTTCCGCATCCGCGACCTGGGCAGCCGAAACGGCATTCGGCTGGCCGATCGGCCGGTCCACGAGGCGGTTTTGAACGCCGGCGACGTGGTCACCGTCGGCGACATTCAATTGCGGTTCGACCCTGTCTCCGCGAGCGAACCGGCCGCCGCGGAAGCCCAGGTGGCTGCGGCGCGGACCGTGACCGGACAGGAGATCGTCGCGCTCGCGCAGTCCTCGCCGCCGGCGGACCCGGCCGCCGGGGCCGAGGCGGCGGGAGCTGAGCCGGAGTCCCAACCGCGCGTCGGCCTGAACCTGAAGATGGTCGCGGCGGTCGTTGCGGCGCTGGCGCTTTCGCTGGTTCTGGGCGTCTTCATCCTCCGTTACGCCAGCGGCGCGGGGGCGGTGCGCAGAGCGCAATGGCCCGCCGTCATGGTCAAGGTCGGCGAGAAAAAGTGGGTCCAGGTCTCGCGCGTGCAGTACCTGAAGATCGGAACCGACACCTGGTGGGCGCCGACGGACTTGCGCGGCCGCGATATCCGGGAAATCGTCGTGGGCGCTTCGCAGGAACCGTCGCCTTCCTCGGGCGACGAGAACAGCGGCGATTCGATCGCCGAGGTGGAGAAATACGACCCCGGGGAACTCCTCGTCACTGGAAAGTCCGCCGGCGAGACCGGCGTGACGATCAAGCTGGACAACGGATCGGTCCTCACCCTGCGCGTCATCGTCCGCGGCCGGCTCGAAGACCCGCTCGACTCGCTGCTCTACGGGCGCTATCCCGCGCCGGAACGCCTGGCGATGGCGGAGCAGTTCTTCAACAACGGGACGCTCATCGAGGCGGAAAGGCCTTACGTGGCGTTGCAGGAATACCAGAAGGCCAAGGCGGTGCTCACGCCGCTGCCGGAAAGGCTCAAGGGCGACCTGTACTACCTGCGAATCCTCCCGGGGCTCGCGAAGGCGCAGAGGACCGTGGACGACGAGTGGAGCACGCTGCGCGGCAAGATCAGCGTGGCGGTCGCCAGCAACGATCTGCCGACCGCGATGGATCTCCTGCAGGAGGCCGTGAAGCTGATCCCGGACCCGAACGACCCGCGGCACCAGAAGGCGCAGGGCGCCCTTCACGCCCTCATCCGTCGCCAACTCGAGGAAAGGCAGTAAGCGTGCGGCTGATCGTGGAGTTCAAGGGAGAACGGCGCGAGCATCGCTTCGGCCAGGGGACCATCGTCATCGGCCGCGACCCTTCGTGCGACATCGCCTTTCCCGATCCGAAGCTCTCGCGGCGCCACCTGGAATGCCGCTTCGAGGGCGGGCGCATCATCGTCCGCGACCTGAACACCAAGAACGGCACCTTCCTCGGCTCGCAGCGGATCGAGGAAGCGCGGCTGCCGCCGGGTGTGCCGCTTCGGGCGGGCGACGTGTGGCTTCGGTTCGAGACCGAGGAGCACGAGGAATCGCGCGTCGCTTCGCCATCCGTCCCTTCTCCGGGAACGGAGCGGGGCGCAACGGCTCCACCCGGGGCGCTCGGCGACCTCGAATCGCGCGTGCCGGCCGCGGCGAACTACGAGCAGGACGAAGAACCCACGCCCAGCGTGGATCAGCAGGCGCTTGCGCCCGGCCCCGCCGCGCCCCGCTCCATTCCCGGAGAAGGGGCGGAGGACGATGCGCGCGTGGTGGTCCGCGACAACCGATGGTACTTGCGCGACCCCGAGACGGGATTGGAAGTCGAAATCGTCCCTGTTCAAAAGGACGGCGCGGCGCCGGCGGCGGAAGCCGCCGCTCCGCCGGGCGCCCAATTGCCCGCGAGGATCATTCGCCGCGACGAGACCCTTGCCGCGCCGGCCACGGCCGTGCGCGCGCCCGAACCGGGCAGGTTCAGCACCCTCATGGGCGACCGCAAGCGCCGCGTTCGGGTTCTCCTTGCCGCGCTCGTCGGCTTGACCGTCCTCCTCGTCGCGGCGGCGGCTCTCTTCAAGCCGAAGCAGATTCCGCCGCTCGCGCGCTCCCAGTACCGCGCGTTGATTGACCGCGCCGTGGAACTGTTTCAGACCGATCCGGCCGCCGCCGTAGAACAACTGCGAGCCCTGCAGCAGAGGCCGACAGAAGGCGATCCCAGGCTGGCCAAAATGCTCCAGGAGGCGTTCGAGGCCGACTCCGACGCGGTTAAGAATCTTGAGAAAGGCCATGAGGCGGCGGAGGCGAAATGGGAGGAAGTCCGCAAATCCTCCGAAAGCACCGAGGCCGCAGTCGCCCTGGCGCGGCTGCGGGGCGACTGGTTCCAGAGCCAGGTGATAGACCTGCGTTACCTGGGCGACGCCCGCGACGCCATCAAGCGGGGAGAGTATCTCAAAGCCCTGGATAATACCGCCAGCATGGACAAGGCCGGCCGATACGCCAAAGAGGCCGAGAAGCTGACCCAGCAGGCGACCGACGAGATCATGAAGGTCGTCGCCGCCGACGCGGGCCAGATGCGCTGGACCGACGCGGTGCAAGAGCTCAACGCCCTGATCAAGGCGAGGCCGGAGCTGGCCGAATCGCTCCAGCCGAAAGTCGCGGAGTATGAACAGAACGACGCCCAGCGCAAGAATATCGAGGAAGTGCAGCGGCTCATCCAGGATAGCAAATTCAGCGAGGCCGGTCAGTTGCTCGAGCAGATCGGCAAGGCAGGCCCGTACGCGAAACAGGCCGAGGCGCTCCTGATGCAGATTCAGACGAGCGAGGTGCGCAAGAACGCGCAGAACGCGTACGACCGCGGCTTGGGAGAGCAGGCCGTGGAGATGCTCACAAAAGCGGGCCTGGGCGAGTGGCAGACCACCGTTCGCATGCGCGCCGTCATCAAGGCCAAAGCCCGAGCCGACGAGGCGCTCCAGGGCGGACGCTTCGCCGAGGCCCAGGCCGCGTGGGAGGAAATCCTGCGCCTGGAGCCCGCGAAGAACAACGCCTACGCCCAGGAGGCGCAACGCAATAAGGACAACATCGGCGCGGCGAAGACGGCGTTCGCCCACAAGGTCGTTGACGAGGCGGCCCTCGCCTCCCGGAACCACAAGTACCAGGCCGCGCGAGACGGTTATCAAGAGGCCCTCAAGCTCGACCCCGCCAACAAGGAAGCCACGGCCGGCCTCGCCCGGATGTCCAAGAGCGCCCTTGTGGATTTCAACGGCGCCATCGCGCTGCCGCGCGACACCCTCGAGCAGGTCAACGAGGTGCTCCGGGAACTCCAGTCGGTCCGCGACCGCATCCTCACGGACGACCCGATCTACGTACAGGTGGAACGGGAGATCGCCGAGGTCAAGCGCATCAAGGCGAAGCTGGAGAAACCGGGCGACCAGAAGGCGCCCTGAGCCGCGCGGCCCATCGCGTCCCGGTCACTGCGTGATGGCGGAATGGATCAGCGATATCGCTCCGCTGCCTTGCGCCACGGCGCGGCGACCTGGGCGGCGGAGCGCTTCAGGGGCGAAGGGTTCGATTCCGCAGCAGCCCTTGACATTTTCTGCCTGCAGCGCATAATGACGGCGATATGCGATTCGGTTGCGCAGGCTGCCGGCAGGCGCGCAGGCGCGGGAACACAGTAGGACGAGGAGAGTCATGATCGGCACGCTGGACATCAAGGGGTTCAAGTCCGTCCGAGAGGTACATCTTGATTGCAAGCGGATCAATCTGTTCATCGGCGAGCCGAACACCGGAAAGTCGAATATCCTCGAGGCGCTCGGTTTCCTTTCCTGGTGCGCCCGCGGCGGCTCGTTATATGATTACGTTCGTTTGGTGCAAATGCGCGACCTGTTTTATGACAATATGACCGCGCAGGGCAACTGGGCGCTCAGGTTGACTGCTGACGGAACGCAGTCGGAGCTATACGGACGCTGCCATCGCGACGAGTTTAGTTTCGGCAGTAGAGACGAACAATACATCTTGTGGAGTGGAAGGCTAGTTCCAGGTTGGCCACCAATGGCGAACTATGTGCCGGGCTTGCAAGGAAATCCTCTCCCTGTCTTGCATGCGCCACAGTTTGAGTTCATTCGTTTCTATCGTTTCCAGAAGCTGGCCAAGTATCCCTCAGACGAAACGGCCTATTTGTTGCCACCGAAGGGAGAAAATCTCCTTGCTCTTCTTCGCTCATCGAAAGAAATCGGCAAACTGGCAAGCGAATACTTCCAGCCTTTCGGGTTTGTTCTGCTGGTAAGGCCGCAAGAGCAAACAATAGAAATCCAGAAGCATGCCGAAGGGGTGGCCGTAGGTTTTCCGTATGCAAATTCGTCCGACACGCTCCAGCGCATGGTCTTCTACATGGCGGCGATTGAATCGAACAAGAACGCGACACTGGTTTTCGAGGAGCCGGAGGCGCACGCGTTCCCTTACTACGTCAAGCACCTCGCCGAGCGGATTGCGCTGGATGAGAACAAGAATCAGTACTTCATTGCGACGCACAATCCTTATCTGCTGACGGCGATCTGGGAAAAAACGTCGGCAGACGATGTGGCGGTTTTCGCGACTTACTATCGTGATTATGAAACCAGGGTGAAGGCGCTGACCGAAGATGATATGGCCTCGCTCTTGGAAGGCGATCCTTTCTTCGGCATTAGTCATCTCGTCAAGGATGCACGGTGACCGTATTCGTTGAGTGCAATAACGACGAAGCTCTGGTGCGGTCTCTGGTTATTCGGAATCAGCGAATTGTGCACGTGGCCGGTAAGGTGCATGTCCTGCGCAAGCTTGCAGAGTGCGAAGTCGCTGCGCTCGGAATCATAGACGATGACACGGGCAAACAGCATAGCGGCTATCCGAAAGAGATGGTGAAGTATTGCGCGTGCGAAAACGGCTTCAAGCTGACCCTCATGCGGCATAGCGGCGTTGCCGGGAAATCCGTGGTCCGTATTGGCCCGTGGCTGGAACAATGGCTCATTGATCGCGCGCATGACTGTCGCCTTTCGCTGGATAGATACGGACTCCCGACGAAAGCGTCAGCGTTGCACAAGACTCCGCACTTGGACCTCAACCCGGAGTTCATTCGTTTTCTCTCGGAACTTGCCTCTGCCGATGACGGGATGAAGCTACTCGGCAAGTGGCTCAACGGCTGAGCGATGTTCGGCTCTCGCCGTAGGGCGCCCCCGCCTTCTGGCACGCGGCGGCGACCTGGCGGCGGAGCGCCTCGGGGGCGAGCAGCTCGACTTTGCCGGCGTGCGACATGACCCAGGCGATGATCCATTGCGGCTGGCTGACGGAGAGGTGCAGGATCAGGCCGCCGTCGGGCAGCGGGCGGATTTTGCCGGCCGGATGCTCCTCGCGGACCCAGCGCGCCAGCTCCGGCGCGATGCGCAGCTTCACCCGCAGGTCGCGCGAGGTGGGGAAATACATCTGCGGACGCCGGTACTTCTCGATGTCGAACGAGGGCGGCGCTTCGAACGTGCGCTCCAGCAGGCTCGCCCGCCGGATCCGGTCCACGCGGAACGGAAGCTCGCGGTCTCTCAGCAGGCAATGCCCGACCAGGTACCATTCCCCGCCGTGCTCGATCAGGCCGTACGGGCGCACGTCGCGCTCGGTCATCTCGTCGCGGCTGGCGGTGTAGTACTCCATGCGCACCTCGCGCCGCTCCTCGATCGCCTGCTCGAGCAGCGCCACGCGCGCCTGGACCTCGCGCTGCGGCGGACCGACCTCCACCTGCCGCCGCGCCGTTCGCCAGAGCGACCGCGCCCCGGTCGGCAGCAGCGCGACCATCTTCCGCTGAAGCTGCTCCGCCGCCTCCAGGCCGCGGTGGGTCAGCGGCAGCGCGCGCAGCGCCAGGTTCAGGCTCAACGCCTCCTCGAACGTCAGGTTCACCGGCCGCTTGAAATGCTCCGCGAACGAGAGGTAGATGCGGTCGCCTTCGAGCACCACGCCGATGTAGTCGTTCGGCAGGTACGGCGGCACGCCGCAGAGGAGCACCGCGTCGAGGTCGGCGAGGATCGTCTCCGGCGTCGTGTCCAGGTACTGCGCCAGTTCCCGGACCGCGATTCCCGGGTGCCGCTGGATGTACGGGATCATGACGAGGATGCGCGTGAGCTGATCGCTCATATCAAGTCGGAAGCGTGAGTGATGAGTGATGAACGGGAGCGCGTGCGCGCCCCTCTTGTATTTCATCAGGCATCATTCCTGCTTCCGGCCTCCTTTCGCATGTGTCTCCGCCATGGCTCGAAGCGCCTCGGCGACGCGGGTGCGGAACTCGGGCGGGTCGAGCACCTCGGCGTGATGCGCGAACCCGAGGACCCAGTGCAGGAGCGAATCGAGGTGCGTCGCCTGCCGGGTCAGGGTGGCAGCGCCGTCCGGTCGCTCTTCCCAGCAATCTCCGGGCGTCGGGCGCAGGCGGACCATGAAGGCGACGTCCGCGTCAAAGCGGATTCGGACGGCGGTGCGGGTCGCCTTGCCGAAAAGCCAGGGCGGCACGCCGACGTGGTCCTGCACGCGGAAGCCGGAGGGCAGTTCGTATTCGGGCTGGAGGCTGTCGAGGCGCACGCGCGTGACGGCGCCGCGGATGCGGTCGGTGCGGAACACGCGGATGTCCTCGCGCGCGCGGTCGTTCGCGACGAGGTACCAGTGGCCGTTGGAAAAGCCGATGCCGTACGGCTCGACTGTCCGGCGCTCGAGCCGGTCGTTGCCGATGGCGTAGTATGAGAACTGCACGGCGCGGCGATTGAGCACCGCCGTCGTGAGTTGCCGCAGGTTCGCCTGGTCCTGAACGCCGGCCGGCGCGGCGAGGCGATGGAAGAGGAAATGCTCCTCGGCCGTTTCGCGGATCTGGCCGAGGATCGGCGAATCGAATTGTAGTTTCCGCAGCGCCGAGCGCAGGGCGTCGGAGACCGGCCCGGCCGCGCCGGTCAGCAGAAAGCGGCCCGCCAGCGCCAGGATGGCCGTCTCGGAGGGCGAAAGCTGCACGCGCGGGAGGAAATACGCCTCGCGCGGGAGGACGTAGCCGGCCTGGCCCGCCTCGTCCTCCGCCTCGAACTTCAGCGGCACGCCGAGTTCGCGCAGCGCCGCCTTGTCGCGCTCGAAGCGTCGTTCGAGCGAGGCGCGGTTCTTGCGCTCGTCGCGATAGCCGACGACCGACTCGCGGATCTTCGCGAAGCTCACCGGCTGGCGCGATTTGAGCAGGAACGACACCAGGTTGAGCAGCCGCTCGCTCTTCGATATCGCAACCATGGCGCGGATGCCGTCAGCCTGTTTGAAACCACGGATAGACACGCCCCGCTCCGTTCCCGGAGACGGGACGGAGGATGAACACTGTACAGAATGAGCGTTAGCGTCATAACTGGTTACGTACCAATGCGTTGTATCATATTGGGTTCGTTTTTCAAATACCCTGATGTCGGGTGCGATGATCCGCCGGCGTCGCGGAACTTGTCATTCAGCTCCCCAAGGCATTGTCATTCCCCAGAGTGCGCCGCGTACGGCGCACGATGCGAAGGCGGGAATCCAGGATCGCAGCCCACACATTTGGATTCCCGCCTTCGCGGGAATGACGGACAAAAACATAAAGCATTTTAGAACAAGTCCTTGCGACAAATTGGGTTCGTTTTTTCAAATCGCCTCGCGCGCATTACGCCTGAATGCGTCACGGACCTATGACATGCGAGCACGCTGAACCTTGCGAAGGTTCGTACCAGCCTTCGCAAGGTTGAGTTTATGACAAATTGGGTTCGTTTTTTCAAATCGCCTTCTGTGTGTGATCTTCCTCTCCGCCGGCATCTGGGGCTTCTCATGCGCTGGCGCCCGGGCTGGTTTCGCAAAGCGCGTACCTTTCCCGCATCCGAAGGATGAAGGACGAAAATTGAGATGCTGTCGGCCATGCGTCGTGCAGGTAATGTTCTCATGTCGTCGCCGCACACCTTCGCTGGCGCACAGCATACCATAATTTTTCTGATATGTCAAGCCACATCCTGCTCTTTTCACGGCCCAGACATGGGCGCTTGTGTCGTAGCTCATGTCGGAGCCATCCGTTACGACTTATCTCTCCACGAGAAGATTTTTCGCTTTTCCGCTGGCTCAGGTCGCGATTCGCGCCGCGTTTTCGCAATGATCGTTCGTCGCATCGGTTTTCTGTGTCCAGTACCCAGTTCAGGAAATTCGAGCAACTACTTGACAGCGGATGATCGGAGCGTACAATCCCAGGTTGGAAGCCCGAAGGTCCTTTTGCGGCGGACAAAAGTGTCATTCCGGGAAAAATGGATTTCCCCAGACGCGGGGTCGCTCCGGGAGATGCGCCGGTGGAAGATGTGAAACCGTCAGCCGACGAATTGAGTGGACCGGTTTGGCTTAGTCAGATTATGGATACGCACGCGGCTCTTGCCAGGCACATTTCAACGTCTGTGATCGCAGCAGTAGCCGTAAGTGTAGTCCTGATATGTATCATGGTGTTTGCGGCATTGGCCTACAATAGCAGACGACTCATTCTGATCGCCGCCCTCGTTGGACTTTGGCTCGGCGCCTTAATCGCGGGCGCGTTTTGTACAGTAACTCGCTATGCTGGCACTGGCAGTAATGGATTCGGAGATGTGGGCGTTGCGCATGTCCCAGGTTGGTTCGTCCAGCGAATGGGGCTGGCTTCGCCGATCGCGCTCGTGAGCGATATTATACGATGGCGGGAGCTAACCAATCTTCTTGCGGCGCAACGACAATACGCATCGGTTAGAGATTACCTGGACAAAGAGAAAGTGCATGTGATACGCAACCTGGTTGTGGCGCTAGTCTTTTACTTCGGTTCTTCCGCCGTCATTCTCTGCCTGCTGCATCTTTGGCGATAATCTTCCATCCTTCGTGCCCACCGCGGCGGGCAAGCTGCCGCGTCCCCGGTTACAGATTCCGAGGACAAGCTTTCGCGGTTCATTGTTGACCTCGTTGTGCGGCGGGGCTAGAATAGGCCGTTCGAGGACGAGAACGACGACGAGCACGAGGACGATCAAGAGCGTTGTCCGATCCTGACTTTTGTCTCCGTGTCCTCCTCCGTCCCGCTCTGCGGTTCGGAGCGGGGCGTGCCTCCTCCGTCCCGCTGCGCGGTTCGGAGCGGGGCGTGGTGAAAGGACGTTAGCGCTTGCCAAGGGCCGGACGATGAGGTCTATCGCTCTGACGAATCAAAAGGGCGGGGTGGGGAAGACGACCTCGGCTGCGAACCTGGGCGCCTGCCTGGCGCTGCTGGAACGGAAGGTCCTGCTGGTGGATATTGACCCGCAGGCGAACCTGAGCGTTCATTTCGGGTTCGACGTATATACGGATGCCAAATCGGCTTACGACGTGCTGATCGGCGAGGCGCGCGCGGAGGAAATCGTCAGGCATACGCAGGTAGCCGGCCTCGACCTGATCCCGAGCAACATTGACCTGGCCGGCGCGGAGATCGAGCTGGTCGGCGTGGTCGGGCGCGAGACGATCCTGAAGGAGGCGCTCGGGGCGGTGATGGCCGGCTACGATTACGTGCTGGTGGATTGCCCGCCGTCGCTCGGGCTGCTGACGCTGAACGCGCTGACGACGGTCCGCGAGGTGTTCATCCCGCTCCAGACGGAGTTCTTCGCGCTGCAGGGGATGACGAAGCTGATGGATACGATCCGCGTGGTCCGCCGGCGGCTGAATCCGGATTTGCAGGTCACCGGTATCATCGCCTGCATGTACGACGGGAGGACGAAGCTGGCGCAGGAGGTCTGCGCCAATATCGAGGAGTACTTCCCCGGCAAGATGTTCAGTTCCGTGATCCACAAGAATGTGAAGCTGGCGGAGTCGCCCAGCCACGGCAAGCCGATCAGCGGCTATGACCGGAACTCGCGCGGGTGCAAGGACTATATGGCGCTGGCGCGGGAAGTGGACGCGCAAATTGAAAGAAACCCGGTTTCCCAATCCCCCAATGTCCAATGAACGGCCGCGGGAAATTGGGTGATTGGGAGAGTAGTGTGAGTGCATCGTATTCGTCCTCGTCGTCGTCCTCGTCCTCGGCCGTTCAGAAGAGCAGTTCGAGAACGAGGACGAGGACGAGCGTGATTGATCGTGTAACCATTTCCAGTGGCGAGAGAATATGACTGAAAAGCCATCCGACGATCTGACCTTCGCCCGCGCGGTCATCGGGTCGGAGGTGCGCGCGCTGCAAGGGCTGGCGAAGCGGCTGGGCGGCGAGTTCCGCAACGCGGTGGAGCTGCTGCTCGCGTGCAGCGGGCGCGTGGTCGTCACCGGCATCGGCAAGGCCGGGCTGATCGGACAGAAAATCTCCGCCACGCTCGCCAGCACGGGCACGCCTTCGTATTCGCTCCATCCGGTGGACGCGATCCACGGGGACCTGGGGCGGATCGTCGCGGGCGACGTGGTGCTGGCGCTCTCGAACAGCGGCGAGACGGAAGTGGTGCAGGTGCTCAAGGCGGTGAAGCGGATGGGGGCGAAGGTGATCGCCGTGACTGGCAATCCGAAGAGCACGCTGGGGCGGCAGGCGGACGTGGTGCTCGACATCGGCCCGATCGAGGAGGCCTGCCCGCTGGGCCTGGCGCCGTCGGCGAGCACGACGGCGATGCTGGCTCTGGGGGACGCGCTGGCGCTGGCGGTGGCGAACCGGCGGAACTTCGACAAGGAGCGGTTCGCGCTGTACCATCCCGGCGGCGAGCTCGGGCGCAGGCTGATGAAGGTCGAGGAGGTGATGCGCGGGCTGGATCAGTGCGCGGTGGTGCTCGCGAGCGTGACGGTGAGCGAGGCGCTCGAACAGGTCAACCGCGTGCCCGGCCGCGCCGGCGCGGCCTGCGTCACCGACGAGTCCGGGCGGATGATCGGCATTTTCACCGACGGCGACCTCCGCCGCCGCGTGACCGGGGACACCGCGTTTCTCGCCGCGCCAATCTCGGCGGTGATGACGCGGAACCCGAAATCCATCGCTCTCGGCAGCCTCGCGCTCGAGGCCACCCGCATCCTGAAGAAGCACAAGATTGACGAACTGCCTGTCGTGGATTCCCACGGCAAGCTCTGCGGGATCCTGGACGTTCAGGACCTTCTGGAAGTGGGATTGACGCCGCTGGACACGGAAGCGTGAACTCAATGCCGGTTGCCGATTGCCGAATAACGGATGATGAAGAAAGAAAAGACGATTCCGAATAATCAGAAGAAGCTGGAGGATCGAATCCGCCGCGTGAAGCTCGTGGCCTTCGACGCGGACGGGGTGCTGACCGACGGGACGATCTACCTGATGCCGGACGGGCGCGAGCTGAAGGCGTTCAACGCGCTGGACGGGACGGGGATCAAGTACCTCGAGCGCGCCGGGATCGTCACGGCGGTCCTCTCGGGCCGTCGGTCGGCGGCCGTGAACCGCCGGGCGCGCGAGGTGGGCACGCGCTACGTGCTGCAAGGTTACAAGCGCAAGCTCGCCGGGCTTGCGAAGCTGGCGCGGCGGGCGAAGGTGCCGCCGGAGCGGATGTGCTACGTCGGCGACGACCTGCCGGATATTCCTGTGATGCGGAAGGTCGGCTTCGCCGTGGCGGTGGCCGGCGCGCGGCCGGAGGTGATTCGGGCGGCGCACTGGGTGACCGAGCGGGGCGGCGGCCGCGGGGCGGCGCGCGAGGTGGCCGAGAAGATTCTCAAGGCGCAAGGCAAATGGCGCTCGATCATCGCGCGTTACGGCCTCTAATGATCTTCGCGCAGGAAAAGGAAAGGTCTCTCGCAAAGACGCAAAGAGCGCCGAGAACAACATAATCAGGGCTTTCTTGTTCTTTGCGCTCTTTGCGTCTTGGCGAGAGCATTCCTTTCTTTATGCGAACGTCAATGAAGGAGGGAGGAAGTCTGAAATGATGAATGATGAAGTAATTCCTCATTCAGCACTCATGCTTCTGAATTGACATGAGACTTCGCCGCGCGCTCCTGGCGTTCATCGTCCTGGCCGGCTTCCTCGTGCTCGCTCTGGGAGTCACCGGAGTCCTTTCGCCCAAAAGGCCGGAACCGGTCGCTTCAAAGACGGGCAACGAGGGCGGCGGACCCAGGTTAAACACCATAGATAACTTCGAAATCAAGGGGGACACCTGGCTTTTGAAGGCCGACGAAGCGCGGCCGAGAGAGGGCGGCGGCTATGAACTCATCAAGCCCTCGCTCGAGCTGAAGCGGACCGGCGCCGTCGGCGAAGAGCATCTGACGGTGCACGCCAGCGAAGGCACGCTCCAAATGGAGCCGGAGAAGCGCGTGCGCATGTCCGGCGGCGTGCACGTCGAGTTCAGCGGCGAGGAGAAGATCGCGCTGACGACGCCATCGCTCGAGGTGGAGCCGGACGAGGCGGCCGGCCGCACGGCGGATGAGGTCGAGATGGTTGTGGACGCGAAGGAAGGCCGGCAGCGCCTCTGGGGCAAAGGGGCGGAATTCAACTCGAAGCAGCGGTTGATCGTGGTCTCGGAAAATATCCGCATGGAACTTTCCGGCACCGGGAGCGGCATCTTTCCACAGGCGGCCGGCCCGCCGAGCGGAGCGGCCGAGACGCCGGTGACGAAGGTCGAATGCCGGGGCCCTGCGACGGCGGACGGGTTCAAGCGGACGGTGGATCTGAGGGGCGACGTGCGCATTCGACAGGGGGAGAACGCACTGAACGCCGACCACGTCGAAGTGCAGTTCGCCGAGAACAGCCGCGCGCCCGAGCACTTCGTCGCCGAGGGCGCGGTGACCTTCAAGGCCTCGGGGGCCGATGGCGCCTGCGACCGCCTGGTCCGCAGCGCGGCGGAGGACCAGCTTCTGCTCGAGGGCAAGCCCGCGCGCGTCCATCGCGGCGTGAACGAAATCGAGGCGTCGCGGATCGAATTGAGCGGCCAGAAGGGCGTGATCGTCGTGCCGGCGCCCGGCAACCTCAAGCTCGCCGGGGAGGACGCCGCCCGGCCGGCCGAGGCGATTGACGTGAAATGGTCGCGCCTGCTCCGGCTCGACCCCGACGAGCACCGGGCGCTGTTCCTGAGCGACGTGCGCTTTGCGCGCGGCGATCAGACGATCGAGTGCCAGACGCTCTCGGTGAAACTCGATTCGGAGAACCGGCGGATTCTCGAATGCAAGGCCGACACCGACGTGCGCCTGGCTGCGCGGATGCAGGGCGGCGCCGGGCCGGAATCGGTGACCGCGCGGTCCAGGGAACTGGCATACGACCCGCAGACGGATTCTCTCGTCCTCTCCGGCGGCGCGGTGGTGCAACAGGGGCAACGGACGATCCGGGGGGAACGGATCGAGATTCATTCGACGGACGCTGAAATCGCCGTCGCCGGCGCGGGCACTCTCGAAGACCAGGGGGAGAAGGATTCCGAAGGGTTCAGCATCTCGTGGGAGCGCGAGATGCGGTTCAGCCGCGCGAAGCAAAGCGCGGTGTTCCAGGGCGGGGTCGGCCTGAAGGACGCCGGAGACGCGCTGCGCGCGGAGAGCGTGACCGCGCGGTTGAGCGAGAATGCGCTGAAGGGATTCGAGGCGAAAGGGGGCGTGGACCTAGCGGAGAAGTCCGGCCGCACGTTGAAGGCCGACAGCCTGTCCGCCGAAATCGGCGCGGCCCGGAAGCTCCAGCAGCTCAATGCCTACGGACACGTGATCGTCGAGGAAGAAGGGCGCGTCGCGCGCGGCGACCGGCTGACGTGGGACGCGCAGCGCGACTCGGGTACGCTATTCGGGTCGCCGGTCGAAGTGCAGATGGGGCAAAGCCGCGTCTTCGGCGACCGGGTGGAGTTCGCCCCGCAACATGGCGCGATCAACGTCATCAGCAAACGCCGCGTCGAAGCCACCGTTGTCGGGGGGGCAAAGGGGACCATGAGCCTGCCGCCGTAGCAGCCCAATTTCCAAATCCGAATCCGCCCCGGCGGACAAGTTTCCAATATACAATGAACGAGGGCGCTGAATTCCGGCGCTTTCTTGGAAATGGGATATTCGGATTTGGAAATTATCGAGCTTTCACTGAATAATGGACACAGCGGCGGACATTCGTCGTCATTCCCGCGAAAGCGGGAATCCACGTGTTTGAGCGGGCTTCTGGATTCCCGCTTTCGCGGGAATGACAACAGAGCTGTATCCTTTTGCGGGTGAAAGATCAGCAGGCTACTGCGGCGCTTCCGCCGGCGCGGTGGGCGCCAGAGATGGCGCGGTAGCCGAGGGGGCTGGCGCTGTGGTCGGGGCTGTGGCCGGCGCGGCCGGCGCGGTCAGGGCTGCTTCCCTCGCCGCTTCCTTCGCCGCTTCGCGCGCTTGGACGGCGGCCCGATCGCCGATGGCCAGCACGTCGCCGGTCTTGCCGACCGCGTAGAAGATGCCCCCCTCGGCCGGCCCGACGAAGATGTCGTACTGCCCGGCGGTCATTTCGGAAATCACTTTTCCGGTGGCGACATCGACCATGCCGATCACGTTGGCGTCATTGCCCTTGCGCAGGAAAATGAGGTGCTCGGGCGTCGTGGTCAGCAGGCGGTCGCCCGGGATGGTCCAGAGGTCCTTTTGCGTGTTGAGATCCACGGCATGGATGAGCTTCTCGGTAGTGGCGGCGTAGACGCGCGAGCCGATGACCACCGGGGTCTCGAGCACCGGGGCACTGAGGGAGAGCCTCCATTGAATGTCGCCGATCAATGCGTTGAGCGCGTAAAGATAATAGTCCGATGTGCCGACGTAAACGATGTTCCCGGCCAGCGCGGGAGGCGAGCAGGATTCCCGCGGGAACTGGTGCTGCCAGGTGATTTCCTGCGTTATCATGTTCACGTTGTACAGGATGCCCCTGGAGGTCGTGAAATAGATCATGCTGACGCCGTCCCAGGTACTGCCGGTGGGCTGGCCGTCCACGGGGGCGCGCCAGACCCTGGCGCCCGTATCAACCGTGACGGCGTAGACATACTGATCGCCCGAGGCGAAGAAGCAGTACTGCTCGAAGGGGTAGGCCGGCGTGAAGAAGCTGAAGCGCGACTTCACGCGGCTCAGTTCCTGGCCGGTGGCCAGGTTGAGGGTCACCAGCCGGCCGCCTTCGACGAGGTAGAGGACCTTGTTGGACTCGATCGGAGGAAATTCCGCCGGCAGCACTCCGGGATGGATCCATTTCGGGAGGCCGGTTTCCACCTCGACCGCTTCGAGGCCGCGCGGCGCGCCGAGGACGTAAAGCGTCTGGTCGGCCGCGGAGGCAGACACGATTTTTTCGAACGCGCCCGGCTTGTGCCAGAGCTGGACGAAAGCGCGCGCCGGGGAGAGCGTCTCTGCGGCACCGGGCTTCGCGGTCTGGTCCGCGACGGCGGTCCGCACCGCGCCGGGACGACCGCCGGATATGAGAAGGCTGAGCGAAACGCACGCGACCGTCAGAAGGGTCTTGCGCATGGCGGGGTTCCACCTCCGCTGAATCCCGCTTGCGCGGGACCGGTATCCTTCTCCAAGCGACCGAAGCAACGCCGCATTATAGACCTCCGATGCACGAGGTTTCAAGGGCGGATGAAGATTTCCTGCCCGCCGGTTCCGGGAGCGGCGCTTTCGCCGAGCGCCCTGGGCGGGTCCGGGGCCGTTGATTGTTTTCGCGCGGTTTGCTAAGATTCCCCCATAGGAATCCGGCGGGGGCGATTAGCTCAGTTGGCTAGAGCGCCAGCTCGACAAGCTGGAGGTCACTGGTTCGAGCCCAGTATCGCCCACCATCGCGGCAAGGCGTTCACCACGACGGCACGACGAGCACTACGTAAAGGGCCGCTTTGCATGCGAAGATTTGTCCGTCCTGCTCGTAGAGCCGTTGTGGTGGAAATCACGTGGTGAAAGGCGCTATTGCTTTCGCCGCCAAAGGGGTTTCCCTGTCCCGCAGGCGGCATGAATCCAGGGCATTTCCTGGAAACTAGGGAAACGGATGTCCACACTCGTCCTTGCAGACGGCAGCCGCCGGCCCGCGCCGGACGGCGAGACCGTCGCTCAAGTGATTCAGTCCGCCGTCCCCGGCCTGGGCGCCGAGGCGGTGGCCGCGCGCGTCAACGGCAAGGTGGCGGACCTTTCCTCGGTTGCGCCGGCCGGGGCGGAGATCGCGCCGATCACGCGCGAATCGCCGGAATCCCTCGAGGTTCTCCGGCACAGCGTCTCGCACGTCATGGCGGCCGCCGTCGCGCGGCTCTTCCCCGGCGTGAAGCTGGCGATCGGGCCGGCGATCGAGAACGGCTTCTACTACGATTTCGGCCTGGAGCATAAATTCACGCCGGAGGACCTCCCGCGGATCGAGGCGGAGATGAAGCGCGTCGTCGCGGAGAACGCGCCGTTCAAGCGCTTCGATCTCCCGCGCGCCGAGGCGCACTGGCGGATGGAGTCCGCAGGCCAGCCGTACAAGACCGAACTGATCGAGGGCTTCGAGGAGGCGCGCGTCAGCTTTTACTCGAGCGGCTCGTTCACCGACGTCTGCGCCGGGCCGCACCTGCCGAACACGGGCGTCTGCGGCCACGCCTTCAAGCTGCTCCACGTGGCCGGCGCGTACTGGCGCGGCGACGAGCGCAACGCCATGCTCCAGCGCATCTACGGCACCGCGTTCTGGACGCAACAGGCGCTCGATGATTACCTGAAGCAGCTCGACGAGGCGCGCAAGCGCGACCACCGCGTCCTCGGCAAGCAGTTGCAGTTGTTCCACATCAGCGACGTCGTCGGCCCCGGGCTGGTGCTCTGGATGCCGAAGGGCGCCGTGATCCGCGGCGAGCTGGAAAACTGGATCAGCACCGAGCTGCGGCGGCGCGGCTATCAGAACGTCTACACCCCCCACATCGGCAGGCTCGGCATGTTCCGCACGAGCGGGCATTACCCGTATTACCAGGAAGCGCAGTATCCGCCGATCGTCGAGCGCGAGACGCTCGAACTGCTCTCCAAAGAGGATTGCTCCTGCGCGACGCTCTGCAACCGGATGGAGAAGGGCGAACTGGACGGCTACCTGCTCAAGCCGATGAACTGCCCGCACCACATCCAGATTTACCAGGCGGCCCCGCACAGCTACCGCGACCTGCCCATGCGGCTGGCGGAGTTCGGCACGGTGTACCGCTTCGAGCAGTCAGGCGAGCTCAACGGGATGCTCCGCGCCCGCGGCTTCACGCAGGACGACGCGCACCTGTTCTGCACGCCCGATCAGCTCGAGGGCGAAATCGCCTCGTGCGTCGAACTGACCAAGCTCATGTTGACGACGCTCGGCCTGACCGACATCGTCGTGCGCGTGAGCCTGCGCGATCCGAAGTCGGACAAGTACGTCGGCTCGCCGGAGAACTGGGCGAAGGCGGAGGAGAACCTGCGCCGCGTCGTGAAGAAGCTCGACATGAACGCCGTCGAGGCCGTCGGCGAGGCGGCCTTCTATGGGCCGAAGATTGACTTCATCGTGCGCGACTGCATCGGGCGCGAACGGCAGCTCGGGACGGTGCAGGTGGATTACAATCTGCCGGAGCGGTTCGGGCTGGAGTATATCGGGGCGGACAACACGGCGCATCGGCCGGTGATGGTGCACCGCGCGCCGCTCGGCGCGTTCGAGCGGTTCGTCGGCATCCTGATCGAGCACTACGCCGGCGCGTTTCCGCTGTGGCTCGCGCCGGAGCAGGTGCGCGTGCTGCCCATTGGCGAGGCGCAGGCCGACTACGGCGGCAACGTGCTCGCCCGCCTGCGCGCGGCCGGCTTCCGGGCCGAGATCAATTCCGCCAATGAGAAGATCGGCGCAAAGATCCGCCAGGCCACGCTCGACAAGGTGCCCTACATGGCCGTCGTCGGCGCGAAAGAGGCGGCCCAGAACATGGTATCCGTGCGCGATCGCAAGACCGGTTCGCAGAGCGTCATCAGTTTCGAGCAGTTTGTGAAATTGCTGGAGGATGAACGGAATCAGAAAAAATAGAAACCGTCTTCAATCCTCCATCGTTAATCCGTAATCGCGAGTCGTCCGTTTGTCCGTTCACGAAGGGTGTTGTTTAGCAAAAGAGGGAGGTTTGTGGCCACCAAAGAACTGCGGATCAACGAGCGGATTCTTGCGCCGCAAGTGCGGCTGATCGGCGAGTCCGGCGAACAGCTGGGCATTCAGCCGATCGAGGAGGCGCGCCGGCTCTCCGAAGAGGCCGGGCTGGACCTGGTGCTCGTGTCGCCGGAGGCGAACCCGCCGGTCGCCAAGATCATTGATTACGGTAAGTACAAATACGAGCAGAAAAAGCGCCAGCAGGTGCATCACCATCACGCGCCGCAGATCAAAGAGCTGCGCCTGCGGCCGAAGACCGAAGAGCACGACCTGCTCGTGCGCGTGAGACAGGCCCGCGGCTTCATCGAGCGAGGCGACCGCGTGATCGTGAATGTTTTCTTCCGCGGTCGCGAAATGGCCCATTCGGAACTGGGCATGGCCGTGCTCGAACGGTTCGTCTCCGAACTGCGCGACATCGCCAAACCCGAGCGCCCGCCCGCTATGGAAGGCCGCCGGATCGGCGTGGTGCTCGTCAAGAAGTAGAGTTTCCTCCGCGCCCATGGGCCGGGGCTCCGCCCCGCCGTGAATTCGTGGCGGGGCGCTGTTTGTCCATGTACGTCGCCACGGGCACAACTAACGTCCGCACGACGGATTGCTGTAACAGCGGTTACGCCTTGCCGTCGCACCGTTGTGGTGAAAGAGTGCGTTTTTGCGAACATCAATGAGTCTTTGATAAGGGTCGGAAAATGCCCAAGCTCAAGCCGCACAAAGGACTGCTCAAGCGCGTCAAAGTGACCGCCACCGGCAAGATCATCCGCCGGCAGGCCAACAAGGGCCACCTGATGGCCTCCAAGAACAGCGCCCGCCGCCGCCGGTTGGGCCGGACCGTCCAGGTGGACAAGACGAACATGAAGACGATTCGTCGGATGCTCGCCCTCGAGTGAGAAACCGCCGTCCCGCGGGAGTTTGACCGCGAGAGCGCGAAAGACGGGAAAAGTCAGCGCAGTTTTTCGCGCTTTCGCGGTAAAAAGATTTTTTGCGAAGGAGCCATTCATGCCTAGAGCCACCAAGGGAGCGGCCTCGCGCCGTCAGCGCAAGCGCATCCTCAAGGCCGCAGAGGGATATTTCGGGGGGCGCCACAGGTTGCTGCGCACGGCCAAAGAGACCGTCGCGCGCGCGATGCGCTACTCCACCCGCGACCGCAAGGTGCGCAAGCGCGCCTTCCGCGCGCTCTGGATCGTCCGCCTGAACGCCGCCGTCCGCGAACGCGGGCTGACGTACAGCCGGTTCATCGAAGGGCTGAAGAAAGCCAGGATCACGATTGATCGCAAGCTCCTCGCCGAGATCGCCGGCAGCGATCCCGCCGGTTTCGACCAGGTCGTCGCCAGGGCCAAAGCTGCGTTGGCGTGACATTCATTTGTCATTGACAACGGGCAATTGGCGGCCGATGATTGATCTGCCGCCAGGATGCGCTTCATTGAATGGACTCACGTGGAAAGCATAGCGGAACAAATTCAGGGGTTGCGCGAGCGCCAAAATCAGTGGCTCCATGAGATTGAAGCCGCGCCGCTCAATGAAATACCCCGTTTGCGCATTCGGCTGTTGGGGCGCGGAGGGGAGCTTCGCGCCATATCCAGGGCTCTGGGCGGCGCGGAGCCGGAGGCGCGCCGAGAAATAGGCCGGGTATTCAATGAAATCAACTCAGCCGTCGAGAGCGCCTTAAAGGAACGAGAGGCGGAACTCGGCTCTGCGCCCCAGGAAGAGAAGGCCGGTTTCGACTTCTCGCTCCCCGGCCGCCCGGCGCCGCGCGGGCGGTTGCACCCGCTCACGCAGACCATCGAGGCGATCAAGGACATCTTGATCCGGCTCGGCTTCGAGGTCGCCTTCGGCCCCGAGGTCGAACGCGACTACTACAATTTCGAGGCGCTCAACGTCCCGAAGGACCATCCCGCGCGCGATGCCTTCGACACGTTCTTCCTGCACGACGACGTGCTGCTGCGCAGCCAGACCAGCACGGTGCAGATCCGCGTGATGGAAAAGCGCCGGCCGCCCCTGCGGGTGATCGCGCCCGGCCGCGTCTATCGGCCCGACACGGTGGACGCCATGCACGGCTTTCTCTTCCACCAGATCGAAGGGCTCGCGGTGGAGGAGGGCGTCACGATGGCCGACCTGAAATACGTCCTCCACGAATTCGCGCGCGGCCTGTACGGGCCTGACGTGCGGACGCGGTTCCGGCCGAGCTTCTTCCCGTTCACGGAGCCGAGCGTCGAGATGGACATCAGTTGCTTCGCCTGCGGCGGCCAGGGCTGCCCGATCTGCAAACGGGGCGGCTGGATCGAGATCCTCGGCGCCGGCATGGTGGACCCGAACGTCTTCCAATGCGTCGGCTACGACTCCGAGCGCTACACCGGCTTCGCCTTCGGCATGGGCGTCGAGCGCGTCGCCATGTTCAAGTACGGCATAGACGACATGCGCCTGTTCCTCGAAAACGATCTCCGGTTCCTGCGGCAGTTCTGAAAAGGCACTTTTGCCGCGGATTTCACGGATAGCCACGGATTAACGGAAAGAAGGAGAAAAGCAAAGACCGGGTCGTTCCAGCTTATGCATTTCGTTGCCCGTAATCCGTGAAAATCCGTGCAATCCGTGGCAAAGGCGTTTGTCGTTTTACTTTCCGTGAGCGAGACGATGAAACTGACCTACAACTGGCTGCGCGATTACTGCCCGTGCGAGCTCCTGCCCGAGGAACTCGCGCGCCGGCTCAGCATGTCCGGCACGCTGGTCGAGGAGATTCACAACCTCGGCGACGACGCGCTGCTCGTGGCGGAGATCACCTCGAACCGGCCGGACCTCCTGGGCATCCTGGGGATCGCGCGCGAGGTCTCCGCGCTGAGCGGTGCGCCGCTGCGGATTCCGGAAGCCGACTTCGCCTGCGGCGAGGAGAAGGTCTCGTCGGCCTCGTCCGTCCAAGTCCGTGACCCGGCGCTCTGCCCGCGGTACACCGCGCGGCTGATGCGCGGCGTCAAGATCGGCCCCTCGCCGGACTGGCTGCGGCGGCGCCTCGAAGCGATCGGCCTGCGCTGCATCAACAACGTCGTGGACGTGACGAACTACGTGATGTTCGAGTGCGGCCAGCCGCTGCACGCGTTCGACTTCGACAAGCTCCGCGGCGGGTGCATCATCGTCCGGCGCGCCGCGGAAGGCGAGACGATGGTCTCGATTGACGGCGCGCAGTGCAAGCTCAACCCGGCGATGCTCGTCATCGCCGACGCCGAGCGCCCCGTCGCCGTCGCCGGCATCATGGGCGGCCTCGACACGGAGATTTCGGACCGCACGGTCAACGTGCTGCTCGAAAGCGCGCAGTTCGAGAACACGCAGATCCGTCGCACCTCGCGCGCGCTGGCGCTGGCCTCGGATTCCTCGTACCGTTTCGAGCGCGGCGTGGACCCGGTCCAGGTCGAATGGGCCTCGCGGCGCGCGCTGCATCTCATCCAGAAAGTCGCCGGCGGGACCGCCGCCGAAGGACTCCTCGACGCCTGGGCGGCGCCGTATCAGCCGAAGGCGGTCACGCTGCGCTTCGCGCGGATGAACCGCGTCCTCGGCGCCGCCGTCGCGCCCGACATCGCGCGAGCCATCCTCGAGCGCCTCGGCTTCCTGCCCGAGCGCGGAACGGATGCCGGCCGCGTCACCGTGCAGGTGCCGCCCTTCCGCGCCGTGGACGTGTACCGCGAGATTGACCTGATCGAGGAAGTCATCCGCATCTACGGCTACGACCGGATTCCCGAAAGCGGAACGCTCCCGGTCATGGTCGGGCGCGTGAGCCGCGGCGAGCGCGTCGCCGACCTCGCCCGGCGGATGCTGCCCGGCCAGGGGTTCTTCGAGGCGATGACGAACTCCTTCTGCGACGAGGCGTCCGCGCGCCTCGTCTCGCCCTGGACGAGCGCCGACCCGCTCGCCGTTCGGAACACGATTCGCCGCGACGAGGACCGGCTGCGCGTATCGCTGCTGCCGAGCCTCCTGGCGGTCAAGCGCACGAACCTCGCGCACGGCGTCTCGAAATCGCCGCTCTTCGAGATCGGCAAAGTCTTCCTCCCGAAGCCGCCGCGCGCGTCGGGGCCGGCCGAGCCGGACGATGCGCTCCCCGAGGAGCGGACGGTGCTGGCGCTCCTCGCGGAAGACGGCCTGTCGCATCTGAAAGGCGTCATCGAGTCACTCCTGGACGCCGCCGGCGTGCGCTCGAAGGTCTCGTTCGAGCCGGCGGCGGACGCGTTCTTCGCCGAAAAGCTCACCGCGAAAATTCTCCTCGAAGGCGCGCCGCTCGGCATCCTGGGCGAAGTCGGCCCCGCCGTCTGCGAGCGATACGGCGTCGCGCACCCGCCGTGCGCGGCGGAATTGGATTTCGACCTGCTCGTCCGCGCGGCCCGGCTCGACCGCGGCTATGCGAAACTGGCCGCGCATCCGGCCGCCGTCCGCGACCTGGCCGTCGTCGTGGACGAGGCGCTGCCCTGGGCGCGCATTGAGGGCTCGATCCGCGACCTGCGCATTCCCATCCTCGAGAGCATCGAGTTCTTCGACATCTTCCGCGGCAAGCAGGTCCCCGCCGGGAAGAAGAGCATTGCCTTCTCGCTGACCTTCCGAGCCGCCGACCGCACCCTGACCAGCGAGGAGGTCGAGGCCGCCCGCCAGTCCTGCATCCGGTCCCTCGCCGCTCTCGGTGCCACCCTGAGAGGCTGATCCGGCCTAAGCCCGAAGCGCTCATCCTCCCCTTGTTTGCAATACACATAATGGCATGCTATTATGTGTATGGTTCCGCCGCGGTCCCGGAGGTGTGCGATGAAGAGAACGAACATTGTCATTGACGAAAAGCTCGTGAAGGCCGGCATGCGGGCCACGGGCCTGAAGACCCGCCGCGCGCTGGTGGACCATGCGCTCAGGGAACTCCTGCGCAGGGAGGCCTGCAAGAAGATCCTCGCGTTCGAGGGCAAGGTGCACTGGGTGGGCCATCTGCCGGCCCTGCGCCGGACGAGGACTTTCCGATGGTCGTAGTGGATACGACCGTTTGGGTTGACTTCTTTGCAGGGCGTTCGACTTCCCAGGCGCGGCGGCTGAAATCGCTTATCGAGGAAGGCGAGGACGTCGCTCTTTGCGGAGTCATCCTCGCCGAAATCCTCCAGGGCATCAAGGCCGATGCGCAGTGCGCCAGGCTCGAATCCATCCTCCGGAGCTTCCTCTTTCTCGACATGTCACGCGAGACATTCCTTTCTGCAGCGCACATCTATCGGTCGCTGCGCGCCCAGGGCGTCACGATCCGGAACTCGGCGGACTGCATGATCGCGGCCTGCTGCATCGAAAACGGCGCGCAGTTGCTGCACAATGACCGCGATTTTGACGCCATCGCGTCCCACGCCAAGCTCGAATGCGTGGACATCGCGTAAGCGTTCATAAGCGGTTCCAGAGGGCGTGGCGTGGAAATCATCGCTCATCGCGGCGCGTCGCGGTCCGCGCCGGAGAACACCCTGCCGGCCTTCCGCCTGGCCTGGAAGCAGGGCGCGGACGCGGCGGAACTGGACGTCCGTTTGTCCCGGGATGGCCGGGTCGTCGTCACTCACGACGCGACTGCGCGCCGGACCGGCGGGCTGAACCGCAAGGTCTGCGGCCTGACACTGGCCGAACTCCGGGCGCTGGACTTCGGCCGATGGAGAGGCGCGAAATGGGCCGGCACGCGGATTCCGACGCTGGACGAAGTCGTGCAGACTCTCCCCGCAGGAAAGCGCTTGCTCATCGAGATCAAATGCGGCCCCGAAATCGTCCCCGAGTTGCGGAAGGTCCTCGACGAATCAGGCAGGCATCGTCGGCAATTCATCCTCCAGAGTTTCTCTCTGCCGACGATGGAGACCGTGAAGCGGAGATTTCCCGGCGTCGAAACGGGCTGGCTCTGCGGTCTGAGGCAACCGGCCGCGCCGGCGGCCGCAGCGGAGGCCGATGCGCTGATCCGTCAGGCGACCGAGGCCGGCATGAACGGCCTCCATCTCCGCGCGTCGCCGTTCATTGACGCGCGCATGGTGAATAACGTGAAGGCCGCACACCTGAAATTCCGCGTCTGGACGGTGGATTCCGCGCCCGCCGCGCGGCGGCTGGCCGGGCTGGGAATTGACGGGATCATCACCAATCGCCCCGGCTGGCTGCGCGCGCGCCTCGGCCAGCGCAAGCGCAGTTATTCATAATGCGTCCACATGCGGATGACCTTGACCGTGCGGGCTGCGGGGAGGACCTGGTAAACGAGGCGATGGTGAATGTTGATGCGCCTGGAATAGGCGCCGGCAAGGTCGCCGACGAGCTTCTCAAAGGCGGGCGGGTTCTGAAACGGGTCGCGGCGCAAGAGTTCGAGCAGCGGTTCGGCCTTTGGTCGAAGGCCCGACTTTGCGAGCTTGCGGGCATCGCGACGGGCCTGGCTGGTGAACGCCAGTTCCCATTTCACCACTTCAACTCCCGGCGGCACTTCGAGATGGGCGTCTTCATGCCGCCTCGGATAGACTCGCGCATGCCCGGAATGGAGAGAAGATAAAGCGTCTCCTGAATGGCGCTCCAGTCTTCCTCGGCCACGAGGACCGCGCTCGCCCGCTTCCCTGTAATCGCGATCGGCCGATGGGAAGCGGCCGTCTCCTCAAGCAACCGGTACAATCGGGCACGGGCCTGGCTGGCTTTCAGCGTTGTCATGGTTTGTTACCTCCGCCTCCAATAGTACGTTATATCGTACGTCTTGTCAAGCGCGGATTCCGTTTTCCGTTCTTCATGCCCCGAGAGACGCGGAATCTCATTGCTTCAAGGCCAGCGAAGTGGTAGCCTTAAGTCATGAACAGGTCATACACACGTAAGAGCCGCATAGGCGACCACGGCGATTATGATTTTGTTCCTGGTTCGATGGCCTATCGCATCGGTCTGGTCTGGCCGCTCACCAAGGAAGTGGCCTCGCTGAACAAGCGTTACGACGTTGAACAACCATTGTTGAGGCACATTACGCGCCTTATCCGCCGAAAACGTTAAGTTCCTTATAGTTTGCTCATTCCCAATCCTTCCTCCGTGTCCTCTGTGCCTCCGTGTTGAAAATGCGATCACAGCTCCGCTGCGGCCAGCGAGGCGAGATCGCTGCGCTCGGAGCGCGTCAGCGTCACGTGGCCGAAGAGCGCCTTGCCTTTGAGCCGCTCGGCGGTGTACGTCAGCCCGTTGCTGCTCGCATCGAGGTACGGGTTGTCAATCTGGTACGGGTCGCCGGTGAGCACGACCTTGGTGTCCTCGCCGGCGCGGCTGATGATCGTCTTGACCTCGTGCGGGGTGAGGTTCTGCGCCTCGTCCACGATCATGAACTCGCGCGGGATGCTGCGGCCGCGGATGTACGTGAGCGCCTCAAGCTCGATGACGCCCGAGCGCATGAAGTCCTGGACCTTCTTCCCGGTCTCGCCCTTCGCGCCCTTGAGCGTAAGGAGGTACTCGAGGTTGTCGTAGATCGGCAGCATCCAGTGGCCGAGCTTTTCCTCGACGGAGCCGGGCAGGTAGCCGATGTCCTTGCCGAGCGGCATGATCGGCCGGGAGACGAGCACCTTGTCGTAGCGGCGCTCGTGCATGACCTGAGTCAACCCGCAGGCGAGCGCCAGGAGCGTCTTGCCCGTGCCGGCCTGGCCGACGAGGCTGACGAGTTGGATCTCCTCGCTGCAGAGCAGCTCGATCGCCATGCGCTGCTCCATGTTCCGCGCGGACACGCCCATCGGTTTCGTTTCGCCGTACCGAAGCAGGCCGACGCTCTTGCCGTCCGGCGCGCAGCGCGCCAGCGCGGTATGCTTCGGGTTCGCCGGGTCGCGGAGGACGCCGAACTCGTTCGGGATCAGGCCGAAGCCGTCGTTCGGCAGGAACTTCCGCGCGTAAAGCTGGTCAATGGAGTCGCCCGGGATCGAGACCTCGCGCCAGCCGCAGTACAAGGTGTCGAAGTCCACTATCTGCTTCTCGAAGTCCATCGTCTTGATGCCGAGCGCGTCGGACTTGATGCGGGCGTTCACGTCCTTCGAGACGAAGATCACCGGGCGGCCCGAGTTCTTGATCTCATTGGCGACGGCCACGATGCGGTTGTCGGGCAGGTTGATCCGGAGGCCGGTGCCTTCGAGCGAGCCGGGCTCGAGCGCGACGCGGACTGTCCCGCCGGACTCCTTGAGCGTCACGCCTTCGCGCAGGCTGCCCTGGCCGCGGAGACGGTCGAGCGTGCGGACCACCTGCCGCGCGTTGCGCCCCAGCTCGTTGTTCTGTCCCTTGAACCGGTCGAGCTCCTCGATCACGTCCATCGGGATCACCACCTCGTTGTCCGCGAACGACTCGATCGCAGCGGGGTTGTGAAGGAGCACGTTCGTGTCGAGCACAAAGCTTTTCTTCATAGGTTTTCCGTCCCTCTCACGAACCCTGAAGTTTTGGCGGCTTCAGTGCAGAATAGCCCTCAAGGGCCTTATCCGGTACACGGTGATTCTATGACGCCAGCGTGGGATGGTCAAGCGGCGCGGCGGGCTGAGGCGAGGCGCATCGGCCTCGTTCAGGATTCGCTTCGACGGAGCCATTCGTCCAGGGCGGCGGCGAACCGGCGGCGGTCCGCAGCGGTCAGAGGGCGCGGCCCGCGCGTTCGGCCGCCGGCGCGGCGCGCCTTTCGCGAGCGGTGGCGTTCGGCGAGCAGCAGCGGGAGGATCTCGGGGCGGAAGAGCCGGCCTCGAAAGGAAATCGCGCGCGCCGCTTTGCCCGTGACGAGGGCGGCCAGGCCGATGTCGTCGGTCGCCACGATGTCCCCTTCGCGGCATTGCGTCGCGATGGCGAAATCGGCCGCATCCGGCCGGTCGGAAACCCGCACCGTCCGCGCGTTCGAGGACCCGGCCCCCTCCTGGGACGAATTCGCGAAGAACAGCGCCTCGATTCCGTAACGCTCCGCCGCGCGCGCGATTTCGCGCCGAACCGGACAGGCGTCCGCATCCACCAACACGCGCGCCTTCATGCCCCGGCTCAGAAAAGCACCACGTCGTCAATCTTCGAGACGCTGACCACCAGGCTTCGCCGGACGGTCACCTCGTTCCGGTTCTTCTGGACGCCGTTGCGCCGCGCTTCGAGGACGTACAGGTCTTTGCCGCTGTGCCCTTCGGAGGTGTCGTGCACGTCCGCGTCGCTGAGCACCAGGTAATGCTCCTGCCATTCTTTGAGCCGCCCCAGGTAAACGTAGGGCGTGGACGTGTCGAGCACGACCATCGAGCCGACGAGCCGGGCCATCGCGTCCTGCTCCGAGGTCGCTTTGGGCTTTGCCCCTGAATGTTTCTTTTCCCGCTCCATGCCGACATGCTACATCCGCGCGGCGGAAAGGTCAACATCGGTTGCCCGGCGGATACCTGAGCGATATAATAAACTACAGGAACCGAGAGGCATCGGGCCAGAGAGGAGAAGGCGACCATGTGGGACTATTCCGAGAAACTCAAAGATCATTTCTTCCATCCGCGGAACGTGGGCGAGATCGAGACGCCCAGCGGCGTCGGCGAGGTCGGCTCGCTGGCGTGCGGCGACGCGCTGAAGCTCTTCCTGAAAGTCAACGACCGCACCGGCGTGATCGAGGAGGCGAAATTCAAGACGTTCGGCTGCGGCAGCGCCATCGCCTCCGCCTCGGCGCTCACCGAGATGGTCAAGGGCAAGTCGGTCGAGGAGGCCTCGCGCATCACGAACCAGGACATCGCCGATTACCTCGGCGGCATCCCGCCGGAGAAGATGCACTGCTCGGTGATGGGTCGCGAGGCCCTCGAAGCGGCCATCGCCAACTATCGCGGGCAGGGCGCCGCGAAGCACCAGCAGGGCAACATCGTCTGCAAGTGCTTCGGCGTGACGGATGAGGAGATCAAGCGCGTCGTCCGCGAGAACCGGCTCAAGACGGTCGAGGACGTCACCCATTACACGAAGGCCGGCGGCGGCTGCGGGCAGTGCAAGCCGCTGATCGAGAAGCTGATCGCCGAGGTTGTCGCGGAGGCGCGCGCCGCGGGGCCGCAGGGCGCGGCGGGCCGGCGGCTGACGAACATCCAGAAGATCAAGCTGATCGAGCAGACGCTCGAGCGCGAGATCCGCCCCGCGCTTCGCACCGACGGCGGCGACATCGAGCTGGTGGACGTGGACGGCAATCGGGTCATCGTGGCGCTACGCGGGACATGCGCCCATTGCCTCGGCTCCGAGGCCACGCTCGGCGGCTACGTCGAAAAGAAACTGCGCGAGATCGTGGACCCCGAACTCGTCCTGGAGGAGGCGCCGAAATGAAGGTGGTCTATCTCGACAACAACGCGACAACCGCCGTGGCGCCGGAGGTGCTCCAGGTGATGCTCCCCTTCCTCGAGGACCGCTACGGCAACCCGTCCTCCATGCACACCTTCGGCGGCACGGTCGCGCACGACATCCGCAAGGCGCGCGAGCAGGTCGCCGCCCTCATCGGCGCCGAGGCGGACGAGATCATCTTCACCAGTTGCGGGACGGAGAGCGACGTGAGCGCGATCCGCAGCGGGCTCGAGACCGATCCCGGCAAGCGCCACATCGTCACCACGCGCGTCGAGCATCCCGCCGTGCACTCGTTCTGCCGGTGGCTGGCCGATCACGGGTATCGGACCACCGAGATCTCCGTCAACTCCGAGGGGCTGCTCGACCTGGCCGAGGTCGAGGCTGCGCTGGCGCCGGACACGGCCATCGTCACGGTCATGCACGCGAACAACGAGACGGGCGTCCTCTTCCCGATCGAGCGCATCGCCGAAATGTGCCGCGAGCGCGGCATCCTCTTCCACACCGACGCGGTCCAATCCGTCGGCAAGCTCCCGCTCGACCTCAAGCGCACGGCGGTGGACATGCTCTCGCTCAGCGGACACAAGCTGCACGCCCCGAAAGGTGTCGGCGTGCTGTATGTCCGCAAAGGCACTCGGTTCACGCCGTGCATGATCGGCGGCCACCAGGAGCACGGGCGCCGGGCGGGAACGGAGAACGTTGCCTCGATCGTCGCGCTCGGCAAGGCGGCCGAACTGGCGAAACGCGCCATGGCCGACGAGAACACGCGCGTCCTGGCGCTGCGCGACCGCCTCGAAAAAGAACTCCTCGCGCGCATCCCGGACTCGCGCCGCAACGGCAACGCCAAACAACGCCTGCCGAACACCAGCAACATCTCTTACGAATTCGTCGAGGGCGAAGCGATCCTGCTGCTGCTCGACCAGGCCGGCATCTGCGCCTCGTCCGGCTCCGCCTGCACCAGCGGCTCGCTCGAACCGTCGCACGTCCTGCGCGCCATGGGCATCCCGTTCACCTTCGCCCACGGCTCCATCCGCATGAGCCTGAGCCGCTACAACACCGACGCCGACGTGGACGCGGTGATCGCCACGCTGCCCGGCATCATCCAGCGCCTGCGCTCGATCAGCCCCTTCACCCGCAAGAATCCCGCCCCCGTCGGCTGAGATTCGTCAGTGCCGGGCGAGCGGCCGCCGGGCGTGAATTCGTAAGGACGGAGCCTTGAAGCGGATCCTCATCCTCCTGCATGAGAGTGAGCGGTTCGAACACCCCCATTACCTGATAGATGACCTCCGCGACGCGTGGCAGAAGCGCGGGCTGCACGTGTCATACGCTTACGGCGTCAGAGAGCGCCACGAGGCGGACCTGCTGATTCCGCACATTGATCTGACGCACACTCCTCCCGAATACGCCGAGTACATCCGTTCCTTCCCCGCCGCAGTCAATCGCGACGTGGTTGACATCTCCAAGCGCAGGATCAGCACGCACCTGCTTCGTCGCGGCGAGGACTTCCATGGGCCTGTCATCGTGAAGACCGACAACAACTCGGGAGGGGTGCCGGAGGACGAGCTCTCCCGATGGCGGCATCCCTTTCTAGCGCGGCTTAGGCGGAAGGCGGCGGCACACATGGAGCATGCGCCCGGGCAGCGCTTCGCGTGGAAGAGTGTGCTGCGCGAATATCCCATCTACAGCAGCTTGGCGGAGGTGCCCGCCGGTGTGTTCAGGAACCGGGCGCTCGTCGTCGAGCGGTTCCTCCCGGAGAGAGAGGGCGACCGCTACTTCGTGCGCAATTACTTTTGCCTGGGCAGTCACACGCGAAGCACCCGCATAGCCGACTCGACACCATTCGTGAAAAGGCCATGGGCCAAGCTGGTTGATGAAGGTCTTGCGGTTCCCGAGCCGGTGCTCAATTTGCGCCGCCAACTCGGCTTGGATTACGGCAAAATTGACTACGCGATGCATGAGGGCGAGGTCGTCATTCTGGATGTGAACCGCACACCGAACTTGTCTAAAGTGCCCGAGGAGGCGGCGCGCACCGCCAGCAAACTGGCGGACGGCATCTGGTCGCTGCTGCCGAATGGAGGAAACACTTGACACGCAGGATGTCGAGAAAATAAGGAGTGCGTATACTGGAGGGCTGATCCTGCTGCTGCTCGACTAGGCCGGCATCTGCGCCTCGTCCGGGTCCGCCTGCACCAGCGGCTCGCTGGAACCGTCGCACGTCCTGCGCGCCATGGGCATCCCGTTCACCTTCGCCCACGGCTCCATCCGCATGAGCCTGAGCCGCTACAACACCGACGCCGACGTGGACGCGGTGATCGCCACCCTGCCCGGCATCATCCAGCGCCTGCGCTCGATCAGCCCCTTCACCCGCAAGAATCCCGCCCCCGTCGGCTGAGATTCCGCGTGGCGCTAACCGCCGATGGACGCCGATGAATGCGGATACGGAGTTCCTTGACTGTGATTATCGGCGTTCATCTGCGGCGATAGGCTGCGCTCGCCTGTTCGCGCAATCGCTCGGCGGTTCCCAACGTTTTCGCCGCGGAACGATTCATCCTGCCCCGCACATCGTCCGCTCGCTACTTGAAGAAGTTCCCGCCTCCCTGGTTGAGCAGGTTGCCGCCGTTCTGTTCGAGCAGTTTCTTCGCGGCATTCTGGATGAGCTTCTGCACGCCCTCTTTGACGGAATATTTCGGATGGTCCGTCGTGCCGGTGATCGCGATGCGGATCGCCTGGCCCTTCAGCGCCTCGTAGAAGTCCGTGCGGCCGCCGACCAGGGCCGGCGTGATGGGCATCTCGACGGTCATGTCCAGCGTCTTGTCCGCGAGGCCGACCGAGCCGGAGGTCGTGAACGCCCAGCCCGCGAGCGTGAGGAGCATGGGGCCCTGGTACATGCGCCCGTTGCGCAGCGACAGCGACACGCGCTGGTCCTCGATCCTCGCCAGGCCCGTGCCGCCGCCCGTGAGGTCGAGCACGGCCAGGATGGATTGCAGTTGCCCGCCGGAGTTCATCCGGACACCCTTGAAGCCCAGCCCGCCCTCGAACGCGGCCTTCCGGAGCATGTCCGCGCCGAGCGGAACATCGAGGCTCTGCGAGTCCAGGCTCACGCTGCCCTCCGCGACAGTGCAGCCTTTGAAGAGGGGCAGGGCCTTGGCGAGCGCCTCGCGGGCCATGGCGGGGGTGATCTTCATGTCCGTGAGGATCGCCGTATTCGGCGGCAGCGTGAGTTCCGGCGTCGGCCTCGACGCGTCCACCTTGACGGGCAGCTTCAGCGCGCCGCAGTTGACCGTCGCCGTAATGTTCGCCGTAGCGACGCTGTCCTTGACCTGCGCCGGCACGTCGAGCGCGGCCGTCTCGATGCCCATGAACTTGATCAGGTCAATGTGGAGCGCCACGTCGGCGACGGCCGCAGCGAGGAGCGCGCGCGGGCCTCCGGCGCCCAGCGATGCGACGACGTGAAAGGGAGTCGTGTTCTTGCCGGACATCTCGATCAGCTTGCCGGAGAAGGCCGCGACGAGCGGACCGATCCTATCCCAGTTGCACTCCTGCGTCCCGTCCAGCGTCAGGTTCTTCGCCTTGCCCCAATCGGCCAGCGAGCCTTTGGCCTGCAGGCTGTAGAAGGACGACCGGATCGCGAGCGAATTCAGCGTGACCGTCTGCCGGGCCGGCGCGATGTCCGCCGCCGCCGCCACCGAAAGGCTGGCCTCTCCGATCACCGGCCCCGTCGCCGGCGTGATTTCGAGCGAGGTCGCCGCGGCGTCCACCTTCACCGACTGATTGTCCGCGAGCGCGGCGGCCTTCAGAGTGAACTTCGCCTGACCGGTGACACTCATTCCCGGCGGGAGCGCGGCGAAATCCTTGAACGAGGCGAGCGCGCGCTCGATGTCCAGCGCGCCGGTGATCCTCGCGGTGACTCCGGCCGGCGCCGCCGCCCAATCCCGTACGTCCAGCGACTCCACGGCGACCGAGCCGGCGGAGAGGCTGCACGTGAGGTCGCGGACCTTCACGCTGCGGCTGCCGGGGCTTGCCTCGACCGAGCCGCCGAGCACGACCTTCGGCTCGCGCAGATGTCGCTCGCCCAGGGCCGCGTCGAGGTCCGTCAGGATGACGTTGATCGGCGCCACGCGCGCGACGCCGTTGTCCGCGGCCAGGCCGGCGTCGAAGTTCAACTTGCCGCCGAGTCCGATGCCGGCCGGCATGAGACCGGCCGCGTCCGCGAAACTGGTCGCGTCGCCAAGGTCGGCGTTCAGGCTGATCTTCCCGTCCTCGAGCGTCGGCAGCGGCTGGCCTGGCGTGAAGGTAATGCTCTCCGCAGAAATCACCCCTGAGACAAAGGGCGCCGTGAGGTCCACCTTCAGCCCGCTGATGCTCTGGAGGGCCTTCTTCTCGTCGAGGAGCGCCGTCGCGTCGAGCGTCACTTTCGCCTCCGGCAGGTTGACCGGCCCGGGCGTGAAACCGGTCAACGCGAGGCCGGTCAGCGTCGCCTCGCCGGAGACGGTCTTCCTCCGGCGCTCCGCCCCGGCGACGTGCAGCGCCACGCTCGCCTGGCCCGAGCAACTCTTGCCGGCGAGGTCAACGAACTTGGCGGCTTCGCGCAGCGCGGCTTCCAGGTCGCTGGTGACGGTGAGATCGAACTTCTGCATGGAGCCGGCGCCGGTTACGGTGGCGAACGATGAGGTCAGGTGGAGATCGTCGAGCTGCCGGCCCTTGTCCGTCCGCGAGGTCCTGAGACCGAGCACGATCGGCGCTTCGAGGGCGATCCGCTTGCCCGCATACATTGCGGCCACGTCCTCGACGCGCAGCGAGGCGTCCACGCGCTGGCTTTTCTCGTCGGAATCGAGCTTGGCGTCCAGCTTGACCGCGCCGCTTTCGATCGCGAGGCCTTTCCGGAGCTTCAGCGTATCGGGCAGTTGCGCGGCGAGCGCCGGCAGGTTGATTTGCACGTCCACGGCGAGGTGTTCCTTCGCCGGTTTGCCCGGCGCCGCCAGCTCCACCGACCCGGAAGCGCCCGCGACGGCCACCGGCGAGTCGAACTTGAATTGCCTGATCTCCAGCGTCCGGCCCGCCTTCGCGACGTCGAAGGTCAGGCCGACGTGATCGAACTTCGGCCGGTCCTTTCCGAACGGGCCGCCGGAGAGCGCGAGCCGCCTCAGCGCAATCTCTCCGGCCGCCTTGATCGAGTCCGTGCCCTGAACCTGCACGCTCAGCTTTTGCACGGCGAGGACGCCGCCGGCTTCGACCGGCGACCCGTACTGTCGCGCGAGCGCCGCGACCGGGCCGATCTCCAACCCGTCCAGGGTGACGGCGATGTCCGCCTCGACGGCGTTCGGGTCGGGACTGCCCGCATGGAGCACGGTGGCCGACCCGTTCGCCGAAAGCGCCGCGCGTTCATCGCCGAGCGCGGCCTTCACGTCGAGCCGGATCGGCTTCTCGAGCGACTCGATCTTGACGTCCGCGTCCAGCTCGCGGACGAGGAACGGCCGACCGGCCTCGGCAGGTTGGACGCTGATCTCGCCGTTCGTGACGGTGATATCGCCGGCCGCGTCGAAGCCGAGCGGCTGGGGCGGCGTCGGCGGATCGGGCGGGTCGCGTCCAGCCGCGGCCCGCGCCGGCTTGATGAGCCGGGTGAGGCTGTTCGTACCGTCGGCGTACAGGACGATGTCCGCCTTCGGCGACTCGATGGCGACCGCGCCGAGCTGCCTGCGCGAGCCGAGCAGCGCCGGCACGCTGGCCGGAACCGTGACGGACTGGATGGCGACCACCGTGCGGCCCTGCGCGTCTGCGACGCGGATGCCGTAGAACTTAAATCCCGAGAACCAGCCGAACGACCAGGAGTCTATGCCGGCCGTCCCGTTGAGCCGCCGGTTGACGCGCCCGAGGACCATGCTCCTTACCGGCCCGGTCGAGGCGATCGTCGGCAGCAGCGCGACGATGAGCAGGATCAGGAGGAAGATGCCCAGCAGGATCCACAGCCACCGCCGGCGCGCGGACTTCGGCAGAGCCGGCTGCGCCGAGGGCGGGACCGGCGGAGCGGTGGCTTGATCGGGCACGGGTCTTCTCCCCTAGAAGCGTATAACGAAGGTCCTGAGATGCCTAACATTTGGGTCTCGGGTCGCCTTCGCGATCCGCCAGGTGTTGAAGAGCCTCGGTTCGCTAATCAGCGTCCAGCCCCAGCGATTCACGCACAATCCCGCGAAGCTCTCGAGTCGCAGCGAGTGCCTCCTTCGCCATCCGCCGATCTGCCGACTCGCCGGGATAACGAAGTTCGACCGAGTAGGCGTTTAGGACGAGAATGGGTCTATCCAGGATTTTCCAAAGCGGTTCCAGCGTCACACAGGCATTGAAGAGGACAGTGAGATTGTGGGTTTTGCCGAACGGTATTTCCGCTTCCTGCAAGCGGGCCTTTAGATACTTCTCGACGCACTGCTGCGCGTGAAAACATGCGGCATCGTAGTTCGGCGCCTTGCGCGCGCGGACCTCGCGGAGCAACGTATTGAAATCCCCTTCGGCTTTTTTCACCCACTCACGCGTGAGGGTTTTCATACAGCACAACTCCCTCTTGCGCAATTCGGCGAAGGAAAAAATCCCCTTGTTGAATGCGTTGCTCGAATTGTTCGGGAGTGCGCAGCAGCAGGTCCAGCGCGAAGGCCGGCTTAACGCGTTCGAGAATCTCGACCGCCTTCCGGCACCCTTTTCCGCGGAAGGACAGTATGACAAGCAGGTCCACGTCCGATTCTCCGGCCGCCGCGCCTCTGGCGTGAGAACCGAACAGCACGATTCTCTCCGGCTTGAACTCGCGAGCAATCGCGTGGGCGAGTTTCCGAATCTCAGAGAGCTTGACCATACATCTCTATCCTTGGCGGCTTGTTCAAAGAGCGCCGCCGACGCTTTTCGATTATACGCATCTCCGGCGCATCGCTCAAGCGCCCGGGGGACGGGCTTCGACGAATGGGCGCGCGGGAGGCTACATCTCCTCCGGCGCGGCGATGCCGAGCAACTCGAGGCCGTTGGCGATGGCCTGGCGAATACCGTCCACCAGCAGTACGCGCGCGGCGGTCAGGTCCGGGTCGTCGCCGACGACCTTGTGCTTGTGATAGTAGCTGCTGAACCGGCTGCAGAGGTCGAGGAGGTACTGGCTGACCATGGCCGGCTCGCACGCCTCGGCGGCGCGGCGCACGGTCGGACCGAGGCCGGCCATCGCCTTCGCGAGGGCGAATTCCTCCGGCTCGGCCAGGAGCGAGAAGTTGACCCGCTCCACCGGCGGCTTGCCGTGCTTCCTCAGAATGCTGCACAACCGCGCGTGCGCGTACTGGACGTACGGCCCGGTCTCGCCCTCGAAGCTGAGGATCGCGTCCCAGTCGAAGTCCACGTCCTTGATCCGCTGGCGCTTGAGGTCGTTGAACACCACCGCCCCGATGCCGACGGCGGCGGCGATGCGCTCCTTGTCCGCCAGGTCCGGGTTCTTCGCCTCGATCGCCTGCCGCGCGCGCTCGATCGCCTCGCGCAGCACGTCCTTGAGCATGATGATCTCGCCGCGGCGGGTGGACATCTTGCCGGCGCCCTGCGCGCCCTTCATCCGCACCATGCCGAAGTCCGCGTGGACGCAGTCCTTCGCCCAGGGATAACCCATCATCTCGAGCACTTTGAAAATCTGGCGGAAGTGCAATTTCTGGTCGCCGCCGACGACGTAGATCATCCGGGCGAAACGATAGCGGTTCCACCGATCCTCCGCGGCGGCGATGTCGCGCGTGTCGTAAAGCGTGGCGCCATCAGATTTTCGGAGCAGAACCGGCGGCATCTTTGCGGCGGAAAGGTCCACGATGATCGCGCCTTGGTCTAGTTTCGCCAAGCCGAGCTGCTCGAGCCGGCCGATTGTGCCGGGCATCAGCTTGTCGTACTTCGATTCGCCGCTGATCTCGTCGAAGCGCACGCCGAGGACGCGATAGACTTCCTCGAACGCAGCGAGGCTGACCTGGCGGAACCGCTCCCAGAGCGCGACCGCCTCCGGCTCGCCGTCCTCGAGCCGCTTGAACCACGCGCGGCCCTCGTCGCGGAGCGACGGGTCCTTCTTCGCCTCCTCGTTGAACCGCACGTAGAGCGCGTTGAGGTTCGCGACCGCGTCGCCCTGGAGCGTCTCCGGTCCGCCCCAGCGCTTGTACGCCGAGATGAGCAGCCCGAACTGCGTGCCCCAGTCGCCGAGGAAGTTGATGCCGACGACGCGATAGCCGAGGGCGCGATAGATCCGGTCGAGCGCATTGCCGATCATCGTCGTTCGCACGTGATGGATGCCCAGGTGCTTGGCGATGTTCGGAGACGAGAACTCGACGACGATGGTTTGACCTTTGCCCGGATCGGAATGGCCGAACTGGCCTTTGCGCCGGTGCGCCTCCGACAGCGCCCAGGCGATGAACGCCTCGCGCCGGACGGAGAAGTTGACGTACGGGCCATGCGCCGATGCGCCGGCGATCCGCTCGCCCGGCTGAACCTTCGCCGCAAGATCGCGCGCGGCCTCCGCAGGGTTCCTGCTCTGCGCGCGGGCCAGGGCGAAGCACGGGAACGCATAGTCTCCCATCGTCTCGTCCGGCGGCGTCGTCAGGAGCGACTCGACCGTCGCTTCATCCACCGAGGCGAGCGCGGCGAGTCGGCGCGCGATCTCGGCGGAAAACGGGTTGTCCATTTCATCCTCTCGAGTTAGTCCGGCCGAACAAGACTTTTACCACCAAGGCACCAAGACACCAAGGACGACAAGAAGAAAATTGCTCATTTTATTTTGCTGTTCTTGGTGCCTTGGTGTCTTGGTGGTAAGAAATACACCGACGCTAATCTTTCCAGTATGCGCGCAGGAAGTCAATGGCCGCCTTCGGTGTCGGCTCGACGCGGACGATGCCGCCGCGCGTGGGTTCGCTGCTACTGGGCGCGCTGAGGACGGTCCGATAGAGCGGCGCCCAGAAATCGCCAATGAAGATCAGCGGTTTCGGCGGGAGCAGTTTCTTCGCTACAAACTCCCACGCCATGCCGATTTCCGCCAGCGTCCCGGTGGAGCCCTCCAGGGCGATTAACGCGTCGCTGCGGTCGAGCATGAGCCGGATGCGCTCCCATAGGTCTTGCGTCATTACCGATTCGCTGACAAACGGATTGACCTGTGAGGAGTAGATTGCCACGGGGACACCGAAAACGCGGCCGCCCCTTTCCCGGGCGCCGCGCGCGGTCGCTTCCATCGTGCCGCCGTAGCCGCCGTTGAGCAGCGTCCAGCCGGCGCCGGCGATGTGGCGGCCGGTTTCCTCGGCGAGCTCGTAAAGCGGCTCGCCGCGCGAGACACGATTCGCGCCGAAAACAGCCACGACTTTCTTCGAGTTCGCCATGTTATCCTTTCACGCCTGCCGCGTCGGATTCCGCCGGCGCGGACCGGGTCATGAGCGACGCTGCCACCGCCGGGATCAGGAAGCACGCCGAGAGCTGGAGCACGCGTTGCACGGAAAGCAGTTCATCGCCGGTGGCGGCTTTCCAATAATCGCCGAGCCGGCCGAGCGGAAGCATCATCAGCCCGGCGTTGCCGTACGCGAACCCCATCACCATCCCCGACGCGGCGCTCTCGGTCTCCGGCGCGAGCCTCTGCGCCACGGCGATCTGGATCGGCGTCACCATGTAGAGCAGGAAACTGCCGGCCCCGAGCATCGCGTAGAACAGCGCGCCACCGGTCCGAGGCGCCAGGACCAGCGCGACCGCCGCGACGACCTCGCTCAGGACCACGATCCATCGCCCGCTCAGCCGCATACCGATATAACCGCCGGCCAGGACGCCGACCGCGCCTGCAAGCATCGTGAAGGCAAGGCTCTGACCCACCTCGGCCTTGCTCTGCCCGCGCAACGTGGCGAGGACCGGGAGCCAGAGGACGTAAGCCGTCAGCGGGATGAACCGCAGGACCACGTCCAGATGGATCGGCCAGAGCCTGCGGAAAACCCGTCCGATCTGGCCGGCGCGGGCCTTCATGCGCGGCGGTTCGGTCGCCGGCCGGAACCGCATGCACAGCACGGCCGCGAAGATCAGGCCGGGGACGGCGAGCGCGGCAACCCAGCGGATGTCCGCAGCGGCGGCGCGCGGGACGAGCAGCGGCGCGAGCATGACGCCGATGCTTCCGCCGAACATGTATATCCCAATCGCCGCCACGCGTCTCTTTGCGCCGCTACGGCCGGCGAGCGCCGCGCCGATCGGGTGAAAGAGCCCGACGCCCAGTCCACAGAGCAAGAGCGCCGCCGCCAGCGAAGCGGGACTCCAGACGAACGCGAGCAGGCCGGCGCCGACCACCGCCGCGCAAGTGGCGGCGATCACCGCACGGCGGCCGCCCAGGCGGGCTTCGACCATCCAGGCCACCGGCTGAAGGTAGCTCGCGCAACTCGTCAGCAGCGCCGCCAGCCCGCCGATGGCCGTCAGCGTGAGCCCGAACTGCCCGCGGAAATACGGCACGAGAGGGTAATAAAACGCCCCGTAAAAGTCCCCGAAGAAGTGGACCAGCATCAACAGGATCGTCTCGGCGCCGAGAATGCCGTAAGCTATCATATTTCGATGACCTTTGTTCCGCAATGCCTGCAAAGTCCCTTGTCAGGCACCCCGGATAATCCCGCTACGGCGGTTATTTCCCTGCCGCAAGCCGGACATTGCAGACCCAGCTTCCTGACACGTCGCCTCGACGCCTGCCTAACCAGGAGAAACCAGCCTGCGATAAAGACTAGAATGCCGATACCTGCCAAACCCTGAATCCAACTTGCGCGGTTTGCCCTGTCCAGGTAAAAAGCAAGGCGCGAGCAGCCTAACGCCCCTGCAACGAGAAGGAGTGTCGAAACCAAGAAGTGTCCCAACCCTGCCCGTCTCAAAACCTTGCTCCTCGCAATGAACTCGTCCCTTGTCATAACCGGCACAACTTGGGCTTGTTCAGGCTGCCGAAACCAACCCTTGCGCGTAAAGAGACGAAGCATATTCCAAAGCAGCCTGGGAAGCGCCCAGGCTATGACGACTCCAATCGCAAGCCCGGTCGCGCATCCGATGATCATTTTCAGCGGGCTGTGCGCCCACTTGCCCCAAGCTATGCCGATTCCAATTCCTGCCCCAGGAATCCACATGTAAAGGAATAGAAACATTGTGGCTCGCTGACGGGTCATTGTGAGCCACAGCTCATCTCGCAACGTATTGAGAAAACTGTATTTGAAGTAGGTCATGCGCGCTTGCTTCAATGCCACCTGTGCCTAAGAAAAAACACGCCCGGGAGAATCGCTTCTCCCGGGCGCACTCTGTTCGGCGACGCAACCCAGCTACTTCGACTTCTTCTCTTCGAGCGCGGCGTGCGCGGCCGCGAGGCGCGCGATCGGGACGCGGAACGGCGAGCAACTGACGTAGTTCATGCCGACGCGATGGCAGAACTTGACCGATTCGTAATCGCCGCCGTGCTCGCCGCAGATGCCGACCTTGAGTTTGGGGCGGGTGCTGCGCCCGCGCTCGATGCCCATCCGGATGAGCTGGCCGACGCCTTCCTGGTCGAGCGACTGGAACGGGTCTTCCGGCAGCAGTTTCTTCTTCAGGTACTCCGGGACGAAGGAGCCGATGTCGTCGCGGCTGAAGCCGAAGGTCATCTGCGTCAGGTCGTTCGTGCCGAAGCTGAAGAACTCCGCCGTCTCGGCCATCTTGTCCGCCGTCAGCGCCGCGCGCGGGAGCTCGATCATCGTGCCGATCAGGTAGTCGAGCTTCTTGAGCTTGTACTTCGCCTTCACCTCGGCGATGACGCGGTCAATGATCTTCTTCTGGTCGTCGAGTTCGGACTTGGCGCAGGTGACCGGGATCATGATCTCCGGCAGGACGTTCCTGACCT
>Ga0181533_1000336_pt1 | contig 62962 bp, 55 predicted proteins | sample PEATcosm2014_Bin_45_FD_119772 | JGI IMG/M metagenome (GOLD analysis project Ga0181533, IMG submission 119772) | Peatland microbial communities from MTU Mesocosm Facility, Houghton, MI, USA - PEATcosm2014_Bin11_60_metaG | ecosystem: Environmental > Terrestrial > Soil > Wetlands > Peat | place... | reverse complement strand
CTCGATGTGACGATTTTTCAAAAAGAGCCGATTTTACAGGTGCTTTCGCAACGCCCGATCCCGAATTTAGAGCTCCCTGTGAGAAAACGCCCGTCGTTATTCGAGATTTAACCGGACAGTACTGAATCTTACTCGTAATCGTAATCGTCGTTGACAGGCGCACACCAATACGGCACGGCGATTACGATTAGGATTACGATCATGATTACGAACAGAAATGGCTCCGCGTTTTTCGCGGGTTATGAAACCGGCTCTATGGAAGAGGACGTCGGGCGCAGCCGCGCGCTCCCGTGGTCACGTCTCAGGCTCGATCAGGCCCTTCATCACCTGGCACTGGAGGCAGCGGTCGCGCTTGGCCGCCCAGGACCCTAACGGCGCTCCGTGGCAGAGAGTTCCCGTGATGTACCAGCAGAATCCCGGCAGTTTGAGTTTGGCCGATGGGCAGAGTCTGCGAATCTCCGCGGAGCATTTGTTCAGCTTCCAGCACCGGGGGACCTTCCGCAAGTCCGGATGGCGGCGCAGGATAGCTTGCAGAAGGACTTGTTGCTCCACATGGGGCGGCGTCTTCCGCCATCCCTGTTCGTAGCTCTGGATGGCTTTGGTCGAGACGCCGAGCACTTCAGCCATCTCTCTCTGAGAGTGCCCGAGTTCCTCGCGCAGTCTCTTGACAGTGAACACAATCATAACATCGTACTATACCACAACGTGGCGGGGGGCGTCAATTGCCCTTGTGCCTCTTCCTGTGGCATTTTCGGGCCGAGCCGGGTAGAATCCTGATGCGGGGCGGTAAGGGAACGCGCCCGAACCGCCGGAACTCGCACGACTTTCGGCCCAACCTGTGTTCGGATGCATGGCGGACGAGGATAGCGCGGGCGGATTGCACTAGGCGCAAGGAGAGAGGGATGGCGGCGAAAAAGCGCAACACGTATCGCTTGGCGCGCACGTCCTCCGATCTGCTGGCTCAACAGGTCGAGCGGCTGAAGGAGCTTTTCCCCGAGTGCGTGGCCGAAGGGAAGGTGGACTTCGAGAAGCTCAAGGCCTCGCTCGGCGAGATCGTGGACGACCGGCCCGAACGTTATTCCTTCACATGGGCCGGCAAGCGCGACGCCGTCCGCCTCCTCCAGGTCCCGAGCCGCGCAACGCTCAATCCCTGCCCCGGCGAGTCGGTGGACTGGGAGACGACGAAGAACGTCTTCATCGAGGGTGAGAACCTCGAGGTCCTCAAACTCCTCTACAAGTCTTACGCACGCAAGGTCAAGATCATCTACATTGACCCGCCGTACAACACAGGCAACGATTTCATTTATCCTGACAACTTCGCCGACCCACTCGACACCTATCTCAAGCTCACCGGCCAAGAGGACGCCGAGGGCAATCGGCTCACGAGCAACCCAGAAACGAGCGGGCGTTACCACTCCGTGTGGTTGTCCATGATGTACCCCAGGCTCTTTGTTGCACAACAATTGTTGCGCGAGGACGGCCTCATTGTAGTTTCCATCGACGATCATGAGGCGGGTGCGCTCAGACTTCTCATGAATGAAGTTTTTGGCGAGGAGAATTTCATTGCGCAACTCGTTTGGGAGAAGGGGCGAAAGAATGACGCCAAACTCTTCTCCGTCGGGCATGAGTATATGCTTGCCTACGCCAAGTCCACCGCAAAGTTGCGAAGCGCCGGCATAATATGGCGTGAGCCGAAGCCTGGCGCGCAGGAGATATGGGACGAGTACTGCGTTCTGCGAAAGGAATTGACGAAGGACGATGCCGTAGAGAAGGCATTGCAGAGCTGGTACGCAAAATTGTCGGACGAGCATCCCTCCAAGACGTTAACGCGGTACAGACATGTAGACAAGTACGGACCTTGGCGCGACAGGGACATCTCATGGCCAGGCGGCGGCGGGCCACGATACGACGTCATACATCCGCGCACCAAGAAGCCCTGCAAAGTCCCGGAAAGGGGCTGGGGCTTCGCTACGTCTGAGGCGATGAAACGTCAGATCGCCCTGGGCCTTGTTGTGTTCCGCGCTGACCACACGCAACCGCCGTTTCGCAAAGCGCATTTGCGACCCTTGCCCGACGAACTCGATGAAGACGTTGATCTGGAACTGAACGGCGACGATGAGGAATCAAAGCTTGTCGGCATGCAAGTCATGCCGAGCTATGTCTACAAACAGTCGCAAGTGGAGGTTAAGTACCTGCGAAAGTTAATGGGTGGAAAGGTCTTCGACAATCCGAAAGACCACGATGTGTTGGCGCGGATCATCAAATACTGTACCTCCGTGGATGAGCCGGGTATTGTTGTCGATTTCTTTGCCGGCTCGGGAACTACGGCTGAAGCGGTACTCGATGCCGTGCGTGAAGACGGCAGAAAGTTAGAATTCATATTGGCGCAGTGGCCCGAACCAGTGAATGCTTCGACGCGAGCCGGAAAAGAGGCATTAGGGCTGGGGCTGCGAACGGTAGCGGAGATATGTAAGGAACGCATCCGCCGTGTCATCAAGAAGCTGAAGGCGGAAGCTAAAGGCAAAAAGAGTCTCTTCAAGGACCGCGAGACCCCGGAAGACCTCGGGTTCCGCGTCTACAAGCTGGCCGAGTCAAATTATCGTCCGTGGCGCGGCGTGGAGGAACGAGACGGAACGAAGTACGCTGAGACGATGGAAGCGTTTGCCGACCCACTCGTGCGCGGGTGGAAGCCGGACGACGTAGTCTGGGAAGTTGCGCTGAAGGAAGGTTACAGCCTTTCCTCCACCGTCGAAGAAGTGAAGGAGCATAAGGGAAACAGCGTCTGGCGCGTGACGGACGGCGACAGCGGCCAGAGCTTCTTCATCTGCCTGGACGACAAGCTCAATGCAGCGACGCTCAAGGCGCTCGCTCTCGGCAAAGACGATCTGTTCATCTGCCGTGATTGTTCGCTCACCGACGAACTGGCGGCGAACCTGGCACTGCAATGCAGGCTGAAGACTATCTGAGGAATGACCGGATAAATAGCATGGAATTCAGATTCGACCCTAACCAAGTATTCCAGGTCAAGGCCATCGAGGCCGTCACCGACCTCTTCGACGGCCAGACCCGCACACAGGCGTTCGTCCGGTTCAAGAGCGGCACGTTGTCTCTTGCAGCCGTGGCAAACCGGCTGGACCTGCGGGAACCTGAGTTGGCCGAAAGTTTGCGTGGAATCCAGCGGCGCAATGGCATTCGGCCCGACAAAGGACTTGAGCATATCAAGGCCACGATCCAGACGGCCGACGGCGAGAAGCAGGCGCACTTCCCGAACTTCTCCATCGAGATGGAAACAGGAACCGGAAAGACCTATGTGTATTTGCGCACGGCGCTGGAACTGCACCAGCGTTACGGCATGCGGAAGTTCATTGTGGTCGTGCCTTCGGTCGCCATCCGTGAGGGCGTCCTGAAAACCCTTCAGGTGACAGAGAAGCATTTCCGGGAACTCTTTGGCAATCCGGTCTATCGCTACTACGTCTACGATTCCGGCAACCTCTCCCAGGTGCGCCAGTTCGCCCAGACTGACAGCGTCGAGATGATGGTGATGACGCTCGACTCCTTCAACAAGGCGTCGAACGTGATCCGCCAGTCCACGGACCGGCTCCAGGGCGAGACGCCCCTCTTCATCGTCCAGGCGGCGCGGCCGATCCTGATTCTTGACGAGCCGCAGAACATGGAGAGTGAGAAAGCCATCGCCGCACTGGCCACGCTCGACCCCCTCTTTGCCCTGCGATACAGCGCCACGCACCGCAACCCGTACAATGTCGCCTATCGCCTCACTCCCGCTGAAGCTTATCGGCAGGGGCTTGTGAAGAAGATCGAGGTGGATTCGGTCGTCCGGGAGAATGAGGAGAACCGTCCGTACCTGCGCGTGGAGGACATCCGCACCGAAAGACACACCATCACGGCGCGGCTGGCCGTCCATAAGCTGATGAAGAGTGGACAGGTTAAGGAGATCGTCGTCACCGTCCGACCCGGCGACTCGCTGGAGGAGAAGACAAACCGGTCCGAGTACGCCGCATGGCAGGTGGACGAGATCAACCCAGGCGAGGGTTTCGTCCGCTTCAGCAACAACGTTGAATTGAAAAAGGGCGAGGAACAAGGCGCGGACCGCGAGGCGATCTTTGACGTCCAGATACGCAACACCATCGAGCAGCATCTTCGCAAGCAGGCGCGGCTGAAGAAAGCAGGGATCAAGGTTCTCTCCCTATTCTTCATTGACCGCGTGGCGAACTACGCCGCCGAAGACGGGATCATCCGCCGGCTCTTCGACCGGGCGTTCGAGGAACTCAAGCAGGGCTATCCGGCTTGGAAAGACCTGGCGCCGGATGAAGTGCGCGCCGCCTACTTCGCAGAGAAGCACCGGAAGGGCGGCGTGACCGAGGTGCTGGATTCCGTCTCCGGCGAGACGAAGGAAGATGAGGACGCTTACGACCTCATCATGCGGGACAAGGAATCGCTCCTGAGTTTCCCGGACAGGGGCGACGACGAGCCGACCCGGCGCAAGAAGCGCGTTGCCTTCATCTTCTCCCATTCCGCCTTGCGCGAAGGATGGGACAACCCGAACATCTTCCAGATATGCACATTGAACCAGACGGCTTCGGCCATGAAGAAGCGACAGGAGGTCGGTCGCGGCATCCGCCTGGCGGTGGATCAGTCCGGGGAACGCGTCCACGACGAGCACGTGAACATTCTGACCGTGGTTGCCAACGAGAGTTATCGGAAATACGTCGAGAATTATCAGAGCGAGATTGCCTTCGAGTACCGTGCGGAGATCGAGTCGCGTTACGGCAAGCCCATCGGCGATCTCTCCGATGCGGAACGGCGGAAGGTTGAAGAGGAGTACGGTGAAGGCATCCTGCCGCCGCCGCCCCGGAAGGCCGGCCAGAACAAGGCGCGGCTTCGCAAGCAGCGCGCGCTTTCTTCCGAGTTCAAGGATCTCTGGGAGCGCATTAAGCACAAGACGCGCTATTCAGTGAAAATTGACACGGAGAAGCTGCTCTCCGAAGTAGTACCGGAGATTGAACGAGCGCAGATTGCGCCGCCCAGCGTCACAATCACGAAGGCGCAGGTGGTTGCCGGCGACGACGGCATCTTCCAAGCCATGCAGATGAGCGCGGCCAAGACCGCGAAGGATCTGTCCGGGCGCTGGCCGTTGCCGAATCTCGTGGAACTCATGGCGGACCTGCTGGAGCACACATCCCCGCCGGTGCGACTCACGCGGCAGACGCTGCTAGAGGTATTCCGCCGCCTTGCCGACAAGAAGGCCGCCCTCGACAACCCGCACGAATGGGCCGCCGCTGCGGCGCGGATTCTCAAGGAGAAACTCGCTGACCACCTGGTCAACGGCATCGAATACATCCGGGTCGCCGACGTACCCGGAGGCACAAAGCTGCCGCCCACTGAAAAGTGGTATGAAATGCGTCAGGTCCTCAACGAGAAAGAGGTCGAGCTGTTCAGTAAGTATATCATTGCGACTGGCGAGAAGAAGGCCGTCTATGACTTCATACCCTGTGAGTCTACGCCGGAGTGCCAATTTGTGAAGGGCCTTGAAGGGCGCGACGATGTTAGGCTGTACCTGAAACTGCCTTACTGGTTCAGCCTGCCGACGCCTGTAGGTGACTACCACCCGGATTGGGCGGTAGTGATGGATGGGCCAGAGGAGAGCGGGAAGCCGGTTCTATATCTCGTCACTGAAACGAAGAGTTCCACGAACAAAGATGACCTGCGCCCCGACGAGTGGCGCAAAATCCAATGCGGGGCGGCACACTTCGGATCGAAGCAGTACCACAAGCCGGGTGCGTTGGAAGGTGTCGACTACAGGGTTGTGACCCAGGCCAGCGAACTGCCCTGAGGCGTTGTCTCCTTGCCACGCGCGGGAGCCATCGTCAGTACAAGCATCCGTCAAAGCCCGGTCGCGTCACGATTGCCGGAAAGCCGTCGCACGACCTCGCGCCGGGCACGCAGAACAGCATCCTCAAGCTGGCTCAACTCAAAGGAGGCCGATAATGCGGTATGCCACAGTCATCGAGAAAGCGGGGCGCAATTATTCCGCCTATGTGCCTGATCTTCCCGGCTGCGTGGCTACCGGTCTCACGATCGCAGCCGTGGAGAGAGAAATCAGGAAAGCGATCCGCTTCCACATCGAGGGACTCATGGCGGACGGCTCGCCCGTTCCCAAACCATCCTCCGTCTGCGAATATGTCGAGGCATGAGCCTGTGCGCCTTGTGGCGCTCCAAGACGCTCGTCGCAAGCTCGGCGCTGCGCCCGCTCGCGCCTGCGACCGTCGCGTCTTTCCGCGTGCCAGTACGCGCTCATACTCTTCGCGCGGCACCCCCTTGGAGGGCCTTACGCGGCCCTCCACACGGCCGGCGGGCAAGCCCTCCAAACCTCCCGCGCCGTACAGGGTTTCAGAAGTACAGACGGACTTCTGAAACGCTGTACTAAGGCTGTACGCTCAGGCGCGAAGTTCCTTCTGTATCCGGCGCTTCACCTTGGCCCAGGAGCCGGTTGTGAGGAAGCTTTCTTCCATGTTCTCGACCATCCGCGCGAATTTCGTCATCGGCGTTGCGAACGAGATCGCGGAGGGCGGGATAAAGGGGCGGGCTGAAACGTCGAACATTCCGATCACCGAGCGGGGCGCGTCGCGGTCCTTCTCGAGATAGGGGTACAGCGTGATCGTGCCGCATCCGGCCCCGAAAGGGGCAATGACGGAATGGGGATCCGTCTCATCGAAATTCGCCAGCGTGAAAAGGCCGGAGAGGACATCCGGAATGGCGAAGAAGATCACCACTTCGACAGGGTCGCTTTCCTCCAGCTTGTCCCACCGCTTGAAGACGCCGTATTTTGCGGGCGCCTCAAACGAACTCTGGTTCGCCATGGCCTGCCGAACGATCTCGGGGGATTTCTTGTAGCGCTCCCCAGCGACCTTGCCGGGTATCCCGCACGAGAGGAAATACTCGAAATCGGGCATCATCTCTTTCCTGAAACCGAGATACCTCATGCCGCCGAAGCAGCCGATGGAATCACGGCTGACGGAAACGGTTTGCCCTTTCCGGACAAGACCCAACTGGCCGATCAGGCAGGCATGCCCGGCGGCGGGATGCAGGCGCTCGCGGCACGCTTCGTCATTCGTGTAGTAGAAGCCGATGGGAAGCTCCGCCCCGCCGAAATGCTTCAGCCAGAGAGTTATGAACCGGTCCCTGAACCGCGTATCCATAGCCGGAGGCTCCCTTTTTTCAATTCGCACACCCTGCAAATGACGCGATAGGCGATCGGATCCACTTTTTCCGCGATCTGGCGCGCGGTCTCCTCGCACGCCGCGCGATTGCGACCGTGGATCGTGGAGAAGATCGCATAGGGCCATTCGTCGGAGACCGGGCGCCGATAACAGTGCGTCACCGCCATGAACCCGGCGATTGCGCGACCCGCCTCGTCCTCGCGGCCGGCGGGCACCTGCCAGACGCACAGGGCATTCGCCCGGAAACCGACCTGGCCGTGATTGATCAATGCGCTGATTCTCCGAAAACAGCCGCACTGGATGAGTTCACCCGCCGTGGCCAGGAACGTCTCAACCGGCAGCCCCGCGCGCGCCGCCAGCGCGTCGTAAGGCTCAAGACCGTCCGGGATATCCCCTTGAAGGAGATCGAGCACCTTTTCCTGCGTGGCCGTCAATTCGACCGGGCTTGGCTTCGAGCCGGCCATCGGCGGCTCGCCTCGTGCATTGGCGAGCGGGGGAAAAGCGGCTCTCGCGCGATTCCCGCGTCGAGTGTCCTGGGGCTGTCCGAAGTCCAGTCGGATGTTGATCTTATATGTTTTCAGGGAAGGGAGTTCGAGGAGTTCCGTGACGCGGGTGACCCGCCTGAGTTGCGCCACCGTTGCGGCAAGTTCTTCGCGCGACCTCGCCGTCAGCGTGAGCCACATGTTGTATTCGTGCTCGCGCAGGCAATCGTGCGTGACGTTCGGCAGCGAATAGACCACCGAGGTCACTCCGCGGATGCGCTCGGGCGGCACCTTCATCGCCACGAGCGTCGAGACCAGGCCGAGACGCCGCAGGTTAATGACGCCGCCGATGCGCCGGATGACCCGGCGTTGCCGAAGAGAGAAGATCTGCCGATCCGCGTCCTCCGGGGAAAGACCTGTCTGCTTGGCGACCTCGACGTACGGCGATCGGCACAGCGGGAACTCGTCCTGCAATACCTGCAGGATCCGGCGCTCGCTGTCGGACAGATTGCACTTGCCCACGCGGTCACCGCTCTCCACGGCCGGAGCGGCAGGCGTCCCCGCGCCGCTTTGGCCGGGAGCATCCGCGGCGGGCGGAGCGAGTTTTGCGTCCCCGCCCGGGTGCGCCGCTTTCTTGCCGATCAACCAGGAGGGGTTCATGGGGTATTCGTCGGGATCGAAGATCGTCCAGTAGAAATGCCACACCAGAATGGCCAAGGCGGCCAGGGTGGCTTCGTAGTAGTGGATCACCTGCGCGACGTCGTGCCAGACTTTCGGCAGCGTGGCCAGCACGGTTGCGGTGAAGATCAGCATTACACCGGTGACGACCATCACCACAGAACCCCAGATCAAAGCCCAGTATTCGGCTTTTTCCGCGTAGTTCCAGCGGCGGTGCGGCGGCTTGGTCGAGCGCAGGCCGAGATTGTAAGTCAACTGGGCTAAGGCATCCGTGAGGTCGTCCCGGACAAACCACAGCGCCCGGAAGTGCTCGCGGCCGCGCCGGGTTCCGACGAGTGCGACCAGGTGCGCCGCGAAGAAGCCGGCGAAAGTCCAACCGCAGACGCGGTGTATGATGCCGCGCGCGGAACTGCCATTGGGCAGGGCGCGGAACGGCCAGCTCCAGAACGCCTCGGGGAATTTGTGCGCGAAGCCGGTGTAAACCAGCAGGATGAACAGCCCCATCAGCACGTAGTGCTGGAAGCTCATCCAGCCAGTCAGGCGCGATTCGCCGTCGCTATCCCGGACGGCGCGGACGTGCGCACGGGTCTTGCGGAGATAGTCGAGCAGATTGAAGGACGCCATCCCGCCGATGGTCATCGTAATCAGAGCGATATAGAACCAGGAGATGAAATTCACGATCCACGGTTTTCCCACTGCCGCGCCGGGTGGGGCGTGAATGCGGAAGAACTCTGCGCTGAGCCGAGTGCCAATGCCGGGATGACACTTGCCGCAGGTTTCCGGCAGATTCAGCGGGTTGATCGTGGAGCGAGGATCGCTGGCGGGCAGAATGTCGTGTATGCCGTGGCAGGAGGCGCAATTGGCCGCGGTGATGTTGCCGCCCTGCAAGGCCAGGCCATGGAAGCTCTGCGCGTAGGTCGCGAACACATTCGGCGGCAATTGGTACTGCGTGATGATCCGCTGCGCGGCATGACATTGGCCGCAGGTTTCAGGGATGTTGGCCGGCGCCACACGGGAGGTGGCCAGCTTGACGGCGGTGATCGTGTGCTCGCCATGGCAGTCGGTGCAGACGGGCGCGTCACGCACCCCGGCCTTGACCGCAGCGCCGTGAACGCTGAGGCTGTAAGTCTGCTCGACGTTTTCGTGGCATTTGCCGCAGGTGTCGGGAACATTCTGCCAATAGAGCTTGGACGCGGGGTTAGTGGACCGGTGCAGGTTGTGCGAGCCGTGGCAATCGGTGCAGACGGCGGCATTGACTTCGCCCTTTTGGAGCAAGGCAATGCCATGGACGCTCTTTTCGTAGCTGAGGACGGGGGAACGCTGCCGGAGATGAAACTTTTCCATCTCGGTCACGTTGGCGTGGCACCGTCCGCAAGTCTGAGGCAAGTTGGTTCGATACACCGGCGACCGGGGGTCACGGTGGTTCAGCAGATAGTGGTTGCTGCCGTGGCAATCTTTGCAGGAGGCCGCTTCCTGCACGCCCGTGTGGATCGCCTGGCCGTGGTCGCTTTTCAGATAAACCTCCGCCTCGATGCGGTGGCACTGGCTGCAACTGACCGGCTTCGCGGTGAAGTGGTCCGGATGAGGCAGGTCGGTGATATCGGTGTGGCAACTGGTGCAGAGATTTTTGGCGTGGATGGTGGTCTTGAACTTCGCTTCGTCCACGAACAAGGAGACGGTCTTGCCGGCAGCGTCCTTCTTGACGAGCGACTCGTCGCCGTGGCATGTGAAACAGTCGGCGTTGTCGAGAGCGGCAGCAGTCCGGGTGGTGAGACAGACCAGGGCAATCAATATCGGCAGTGTCGCGTGTCGAGGCACAATGAACCTCATCGGGGTTTGAAATCTCTAACGCCTTGCTGCCCAGCCACTAAGCGTTCTTTCTCAACTTTGCGAAAAACGTCCGAGCCGCGTTCCGCCGAATGCTATGCCCGCAAGCGGCGTGCCAAGCCGGAAGAGGGAAGCATGCATCAGAGGCACTTGCGTGTGCCTCTCGTCCTCGGGCAACACCTAGCCGCGCGGAACATGCGGCCAGAATCCCGATGCTGAAAGGGCCGCCGAGGAACGGACTATCCACTTCGGAGGCGCGGAGTTTTTCAGCCAGCGGCGTTCTCAATTCTGGGAATTCGGCCTCAACATCTTGCCAGGCATGGGAATACAGCTTGCCCGATGATTGTCAGGCCCCCGAACGCTAAGCGGCGCTCCTAACAACAGTTTACGAGAATTCTACGCAGCGTCCGGAATTGGGCATAAGACGTGCTATGTTATTCAGGGGATTAAAGTTGGAAAAAGGTGTGACTAATCTGGTATAAAAGTACATAATGTGGTACAAGTAAGCATATCATGTGGGCAAATAAAGTCAGATTGGTTGAAGGAGAAGCGATGGGCAAGCGACAGGTGATTGGATTTGCCGGAGTGGGTCTGTCCGTGATTCTGGGCCTGGCCGTCGGCGCCGCGGTCGCGCAGAATGCCGCGCCGGAAGCGCCGAAGAAAGCCGGAGCCGACGCGCCTTCACCCCAGCACGTGTATATCGGCGTCGCGGGCTGTCGCATGTGCCACAATACGAAGAAACAGGGCGAACAGGTCGCCATCTGGAAAGCGAACAAACACGCAACGGCGTACGAGACGCTCAAGTCGGATGAGGCCCTGAAGATGGCGGCGGGTCGCGGTCTCAAGACGGCGCCGGTGGAAAGCCCCGAGTGCCTGCGCTGCCACGCGACCGGATGGAACCTTTCCGAAGCGCAGAAAACCCAGTTCCTGAAGCCCGCGTTCAAGATCGAGGACGGCGTTCAGTGCGAAACCTGCCACGGCCCGGGAGATGACTACAAGACGCTAAGGGTCATGAAAGACCGTTCGCTTGCCCTCAAAGCGGGCCTGGTGATGGGCGATGAGAAACTCTGCATCACCTGCCACAACGATCAGTCGCCCGCCTGGAAGCCGGACCGGTTTACCACCAAGGACGGCAAAAAGGTCGGCTTCGACTACGACGCCTGCTGGGAAAAGATCAAGCATCCGGTGCCGAAAGAGGCGGCCGAGTGAACCGTGCCGCACCGTGAACTCAGGCGTCGCGGTCATCACGGATTCCTTGTCGAATTCCGGTATCGCTATCCATGAGACGGATACTGCGCGCAGCGGGAATCCAGGTTCCGCAAGGGACCGGGCAACCCCTGATCCTGCAGAGGCGGTTCTTCTATTGCCTGGCCGCGGCGGCCTTTCTGGCCGTTGCCGGCTCCGGCGGAATGTTGGTGCTCAGCGGCCACTCCTCCTTCTGCAGGAGTTGCCATATCATGGAGCCGTATTACCAGTCCTGGAAAACCTCCCCGCACGGCCAGCGCGGCGTGGAGTGCCTGAAGTGTCACGCCTCGTCAGGCATCAAGGCCATCTTGAAGGTGAAATTTCAGGCGCTCCGGCAGGTGGCCTCGTACGTGACCGGGACCTACGGCACGCGCCTGCACGCCGAGATCCCCGATGCCGCCTGCCTGCGGCCGGGTTGCCACGAAAAGCGGCTGCTGGAAGGCCAGGGCCAGGTGGAATTCACGGGCCTTCAGGGACACTTGCAGGTCCCCGTCCTCTTCGATCATAAGCCGCACCTGACGGAGAGCCGACGCGGCAAGCAACTCCGCTGCCAAACCTGCCATTCGCAGATCGTCCAGCGCCTCCAGGGCGGGCACCTGACCGTGACGGAATCCGTGTGCTTCACCTGCCATTTCAAGGGCTACCGGTACGACGACCCCGCAGCCGCCGCCAGCCCGACGGCCAACTGCACCCTCTGCCATCCGGCGCCTTCGAAGCCGGTCGCGCTGGCGACGGGGGACGCGTTCTCGCACAAGGACTACATCGCCCGGCCGCAGGTGCAGTGCATGATGTGCCACGCTGACTGCCTGCAGGGGACCGGAAGCGTCCCCGCCCAGGTGTGCATGGCCTGCCACTCGAAGGCCGAGGACCTGCAAAAACGCGGCGACACCGCGTTCCTGCACCAGACGCACGTGACCGACCACCACGTGGAATGCTTCTACTGCCACTCTGAAATCCGCCATGGAAAGGACGTCGTGCACGGCGGCGAGGATATCTCCTGCGCCCAGTGCCACAGCGACCGGCACAGCCAGGTCGCGGCGTTGTATCGCGGCCAGGGAGGGCACGGCGTCAAATCCCAGCCCAACGTCATGTGGGCGGCTTCCGTCCAGTGCATAGCCTGTCACAGGGCGCCCGCCGCCGGCGGGAAACTCTCGCCGGAAGGGCTCGGTGAGGCCACCGGCGCCAGCTGCGCCGCTTGCCACGGCGACGCGGTGGACGGTATGATAGCGACGTGGAAAGAGGATGCGGCCAAGAGCGTCGGCCAGGCGCAGAAGGCAGTTGACGGGGCCGCCGCCCGTCTCGCGCCGCTGGCCGATTCCCCTGAAAAGGAGGCCGGCGCCAAGCTTCTCGCCGAGGCGCGCGAAGAGCTGAAGTTTGTCGTGGCCGCCAATCCCGTTCACAACCCGGAGTACGCTTCCAGCATCCTGGAGAATGTCTGCTCCACGGCCGCCAAGGTGGCCCAGGCGCACGCTGAGAAATGAAGACCCCCGACGAAACCGCCCAGGATCCTTCGCCGGCCGCCCCTTCGGCCGCTGATCCTTCAGGGCGAACGGGCAAACCGGGCTGGGTCCGGCGCATCATCCGGGGACTCAGGTCCATTCGCTTCGCCATCATCCTGATGGCGCTCATCGCCGCGGCTTCCCTCGTCGGCACGCTCATCGAGCAGGGGCCGTACAACCCCGACGCGGCCATCGCCCGCTACGGCCGCGCGCTGGGATTGCTCATCGGGTTGCTGGGGCTGAATCAGCTTTACAGCGCATGGTGGTTCCTGGGGCTCCTGGCGCTCCTGGCGCTCAGCGTCGCCGTCTGCACGTTCTCCGGCGCGCGGTTCAGCCTTCGCAAAACCTTCACGTTGATCACCCACGCCAGCATCCTGCTCATCGTGGCGGGCGCCATCCTGCGCGGCATCGCGGGCGTGGACGGAATGCTCGCGCTCGAGAAGGGCCAGATGGCCGGCGGCTTCGAAGTCGAAGGCGCGACCGCGCCCGTCCCGCTCGGTTTCCACCTGCGGTTGGACGACTTCTTGATCCGGTACTACGAAGGAACCGGCGACTCCCTGGAAGTACGCCTCGGCGAGGCCGGCCAAACTCTCACCATCCCGGTCGAGGTCGGCAAGGTTGTGCCGCTCAACCGGGATGGCGCCAAGCTTGAGGTGCTCAGGCGCGTTCTCGATTTCAAGATGGACGAGAACGGCCAGATCCTCTCCGCGCCGGAGCAGCAGCCGGACAATCCGGCGGTTCAGGTCCGGCTGACCGGACCGGCAGGCGAGTCGAAGCGCTGGGTTTTCGCGGTGCATCCCGAATTCGAGGGCCATGCGCCGGATGCTGCGGGCATTCATCTCAGGTACATTTTTCGTCCCCCGGCGGTCAAGTCCTACGAGAGCCACGTGACGGTCCTGGACGAAAATGGAAATAAAATCCGGGAGGCTGTCATCCTGGTCAACTCGCCGCTCAACGTCGGCCGTTACACTTTCTATCAAGCGAGTTACAACACGAAGACCATGGGAACTATTCTCGAAGTGACGCACGATCCGGGCGTGCCGCTGGTCTTTGCCGGGTTCATCCTCCTGCCGCTCGGCGTGGCGCTCGCGTTCTATGCCAAGCCGCTCTTGAACCGAAAGGGGCGCGGCGATGCATGAGCAATTGTGGACGATTTCCTTCGTCATCTTCCTGGCCGCCGTGCTGCTGAACGCGGCGCAGGTGATCCTGGCGCTGGTCCTGAAGAAGGCCGGCCGTACGGATTCGCCCGGCTGGCTCCGCTGGATGCGCGGGGCGGGCAATGTGCTGATCGGACTCGGGATGGCCGGCCTGACCGCGACGATTGCGGCCGAGTGGCGGGCGCTCGGCTATCCGCCTTTCTCGAACGTTCCCGAGTCCATGCTGTGGATGGCGTGGGGCTTCTGCGCGGTGTACTTCGTCTCGCGCATTTTCGTGGGCTTTACGGGGATGGAGCTGGGGGCGTCGGTCGGCGCGGTGGGAATCCTGGCGGTCTCATCGCTCTTCCCGCAGGGCTCTCACCCGCTGATGCCGGCGCTGCAGAGCAAGTGGCTGGTCTTCCACGTTTTCACGTGCATGGTCTCGTACGGGGCGTTCTTCGCGGCGTTCTGCACGGCGATTCTCTGGCTGGCGATCTGGCGGAAGCGGGAATCGCAGAAAGTGCTGGACGTGCTCGCCTACCAGTTGATGGCGTTCGGGTTCCTGGCGCTGACGGTCGGGATCATCTCGGGCTCGGTGTGGGCGAAGCAGGCCTGGGGCCGTTATTGGGGCTGGGACCCGAAGGAGACGTGGTCGCTGATCACCTGGTTCGTGTACGGCATCTACCTGCACTTCCGGATGGCCGGCGCGCAGTTCGGCGTGAAGCGGGAGAACCTGCCGTTGCTGAACGCCATCTTCGCGATCGCGGGGTTCGTGGTGGTGGCGTTCACGTATTTCGGGGTGAGCTATCTGCTGGTGAGCCTGCATTCCTATGCAACGAGCTGACCGCCGCCGGCCATGAGGTAAGCAGTTTGTCCCCGGAACCCCGATGGCAGTTCTCCAATTAGAGAGCGCCGGACGTTTCTCTGTTCACTTTTCGCTGGGGGCTGTGGACTTTTCTTATGCGAAGATTTCGAGTCCCACCAATCCCGGTTTTTCCGCCCCAGGAATGTCTGCACGGAAGTGCCTTATTGCAACCGGCTTTCCCAGTTCAATTACAAGTACACCGTGGCCAGAGAAGTCCTTCATCAGCGTTGCTATCTTCCTTCCATTTAGCGAAAGGCCGGCTTGCTGCCATTTGTCTGACCCATGGTTAGAGAGCCTGCCTATAAGAACCAAATAACGCCCCTTTACGGGCTTGGTCCATGAAGCCTCAAAGGAACCACTTGGGCTGTCTAATAGCCAACTGTCTTGGTCCCGCACGCCGCGAAACACGTTCTGCGGAATCCTTGCATCGTAATTGCTCGATGCAACTGCTTTTCCCTCGCGTGCCAAGTTATCCGATTCTGGGAGACAATTCAGAATACTATCACGTCTTGTTTCGTCGTAATAGTGGAGCAGAACGCCGTTAGCCACGGCTTGCGTATAAGTAGCCGGGGGCAGGACGAGCCTATTCGATCTGTCAAAACGTCGTGATATTTCCTGCTTAAGATAACGCACTGTTACCGACTGTCCTTTATCAACACGTATATAAGGACGAACAACATCTGAAGAATCAGGAGGCCGACCTACCGGATAGTCCTCTACAGCTACGCTCTTGCCGTTCACAATAATGACGAAGGTGTCTGTTTTCGACTCCATCCGAATCGAGTGCCACATATTCGGCTTGTCGAGTTTGATGAGCCGATTTACGTCCTGCCCTTTGGCGGAGCAAATACCAAGTTCACACGGCACCTTTGTTGGATTCACCTGGAACTCAATGGGTCCATTTCGTATATCCACTGTCTGCATCACAGCCTTGCATCGGGTTTCTCCTGTAAGCTGCCCGACATTCTCGAGCCGCCAGTCTCCATTAGCTTCCTCACTTACATGGAATGCAGCGCCGGTTAATTCTCTGTCCCAGAGTTGCCCGCGCCAACCGATTGCTCGCCACGTAAAACCGGTAGGCATCGCGGCGCCTCCCGTTTCAACACCGTGAGGTCCGGCTTTGGTAGTACGCCAGTAAGCGTGTTGGCATTCCACTAGATCGTTCACCACAGCATCAGCAGTTGGGCGGCCTGTTGGCTCCCATTTCATCATTCTTTCGTTAAGTTCGCCGAATAACCGCCGACCCTCCGTCCCCAAGGCTTTGATGTAATCCGTATCCTCTATGTGGGGGTCCCTAGGGACTGGTACTCGGCCAGTCAGGCACTCGTAGAATGTTATGGCAAGGCTATAAATGTCACTAGCTGAACTGGGTTCGTCACCCCGGGCCTGCTCCGGGCTCATATAGGCCGTTGTGCCGGTCGGCGGACCCCGTTTGACTGAAAGTCTCTCAGTATTCGACGCTATTGCCAGACCGAAATCTGAAAGTTTAGCGACTTCACTGTCACACCAGAGCAAGATGTTGGCTGGCTTAATGTCCCGATGCGTAATTTCCGGGTTGTGCGTATGAGCGGTACGCAACGCGCGGGCAATCTGTGTGAACACGTTCAGCAGCCATATCGTTACTTGTGGGGTTCTTTTCGCTAGGGGGTTGTTTTTTAGCCACTGTTGCAAGCTGCCGTTTTTGGCGAACTCCATAACGTACCACGGCGGAGTAGCGTGAAGCTCGGCGGCAATAAGCGTAACTATGTTGGGGTCCGGCAGACTCGCCATAAACATGATTTCTCGTTCAAAACGTTTGACGGCAGTTTCTTCTTTGAGGGCATCTTCGAGAATCTGCTTAATTACAACCCGATTGCCTAGGTCACCCGTGGCAACATAAGTTTGCCCCCAAGCCCCCGGTTCCAACGTTTTTTCAACCACGAACTTTGCGCCTTTCGTACACTCGAATGCCTTCCCTCGGTTGGCATCGTCTTTCTCGGGAACCGCGAAGATTCGCGAGGGTGGAATGTCGTGCCCCATTACCGTGAACTCCTTGCAAAACCAGCTGTCTGCCCGACTTACCGGAGGCGATTATACCTTCTAGGTGGGCGACAGTCCAGCGATTTCGCGCCAGGTTAGATTCTCAGGATTTCCAGGGGTGATTTTCGGGGGCGCCATACAAGCCCGGCCCCTTGAAAAAGGGGCCAATAATCAAGTGTGCTGTCGCCGGAAACCGGAAACTCCCGGCGGACAAGTCGGAAATTACGACGGGCTGTCAAATCCAGTTCGCCGAAAAAAGCGCACTCAAGCCGCTCCGAAGCGCACTGAAACGCACTCCTCCCACTCCCAAACGCACTCTTCCCGCTGACAAGCGCACTCTCTTTGCGGGCGCGCGAAGCGAGAAAACAACATCAGACCAATCGCAGCTTGGGCGCCACGTGCTTTGCTATGATTTGGAAGTGCTTGTCGCAACAGTAGAGGGGAACATCATGGTGCAACGCAGCAGCTGCGACGAGGATGTCATCCCGGGGGATCGTGATGCCATTCTGCCGCATCCCTTTTTCCAGTGACGCTCCCAACTCCCAGGCGGCGGCCGAAAACTCCAGGAACCCGCAGAACCCGAGCGCTTTCCGAATCAAATGCGTCTCCGCCGGACGTGCGCCGAGCATGAGTTCGTAAAGGATGGGGCCGCAGAACCCCGCATCGCCCGTTTCCACCCACCCGGCCACGCGCGACTTGACGGCGGCATCGCCGCTGCGCCGGAAGAATTCGACCCACGCCGATGTGTCAATCAGAATCATACGTCGCGAGTTTCTCCAGTTCATCGTTCGTCATGCTGAAATCCGTCTCGCCACGGAGGACTTTGCGCAAGAGTTCTCTCTTCTCCCGCTCGCGCAGGTACCGCTCGAGCGCCTCGCGCACGGCCGGCGAGCGCTTTCGATTCCCGGTCGCCTTTTGAATGCCCCGAAGCACCTTCTCATCAATATCAATTGTCAGCCGCATGATTCGGACCCTCCTATTTGATGATATTATGACGCGCAAAAGATGATTTGTCAATCCACGTGTGCTTCATGGTCGTTGCGGCGCTCGGCCTCGCCAGCCGTAGCCTTGGCGAAGGGTGGTGCATCGTTCGGGGAGTTCGGGGGACACACGACTTATCTCTCCGTATTTCGGGGTTAGCTATCTGCGGTTAGCCTGCATTCCTACGCAACGGATTGATCCGCGGCGGCGATGGCGGATTTGGCTTTTTCCAGCTTGCGGTAGAGGCTGGACACGCTGACGCCGAGCATTTGGGCCGCCTTGACCTTGTCGTCGTTGGTCAGGGCCAGGACGGCGGCGACGTGTTCGGATTCGCACTGGTCGAGCATCGCGCGCAGGTTCAGCGGGGTCTCGCCGCGCGGCCGGCGCGAGCGCTGAAGGCTGAGCGGGAGCGCCGCCGCCGTGATCCGATCCCCGTCGGTCAGGATCATCGCCCGCTCGATGGCATTTTCAAGCTCCCGGACGTTTCCGGGCCAGTCGTACGCCATCAGCATGGCAATGGCCTCTTCGTCCACGCCGCTGACGCGCTTCTTGAGTTCCTCGCTGAGCTGCCGGACGAAATGATCCACGAGCATGGGGACGTCCTGTTTTCGCTCGCGGAGCGGCGGGAGATGGATTTCCACGACGTTCAACCGGTAGTAGAGCGCATCCATGAGGCGCTCGCTCCGAATGGCCTCGGCGGGGTCCGCACTCGTGGCGCTCAGGATTCGCACGTCCACCTTGGTCGGCAGGGCGGAGGAGCCGATCGGGCTGATTTCCTTCGACTCGATCGCGCGGAGGAGCTTGCTCTGGAGCGGGAGCGGCATCGCGCCGATCTCGTCGAGGAACAACGTGCCGCCATCGGCGGCGGTGAAGAAGCCCTCTTTGTCCCGTGCGGCGCCGGTGAAGGCCCCCTTGGCATATCCGAAGAGTTCGCTCTCCAGGAGCGTGTCCGGCAGGGCGGCGCAGTTGACGGAGACCAGCCGCCGGTCCTTCCGATCGCTGACGCGATGGATGGTACGCGCGACCACCTCCTTGCCGGTCCCGCTTTCGCCCAGGATCAGGACGTTGCTGTTGGTGGCGGCAACGCGGTGAATCAGGTCGCGCACGTTCTGCATGGAAGGGCTTTGGCCGACGACGCCGCGCGACTCGTAGCGGGCCCCGAGCTCTTCCTGGAGCGCCTCGTGGCTGCGCTGCAGGGTCACGTGCTCGAGCAGCCGCTCGATCCGCAAGAGGATATCGTCGAAAAGGAACGGCTTGGTCAAGTAGTCGTCCGCGCCCAGCTTGACCGCCTCGACCGCCGTTTCGATATCGCCGTAGGCGCTGATCATGATGAAGTGCATCCGCGGGGTGGTCTCGCGGCATTTCCGCAGCAGGTCCAATCCGCTCATGTCGGGGAGCCTCAGATCGCAGATCGTGAGGTCGAAATTCCCCTTCTCGAGTTGGAGCAGGGCCTCGGCGGCGGTGCCGCCGCTGCGGACCGTGTGGCCCTTCTTGACCAGGACTTCGCAGAGCACGTCGCGGAAGGCCGCTTCGTCGTCAACGACCAGAATCTGGGCTTGTCGCACCGTTGTCTCCTTGGGGTCCGCGGAGCGGGATGGAGACGGCGAAAGTGGACCCTTTTCCCTTCTCGCTCTGGACGAGGATCGTCCCTCCATGTTTCCGGATGATGTTGTAGCTGAGGGCCAGGCCGAGGCCGGTCCCGAACCGGGCCGCCTTGGTGGTGTAGTACGGCTCGAAGACGCGCCGGATTTCCTCGGTGGTCATGCCCTCGCCGGTGTCGGTGAAAACGACTTCAATGGCGCCGTTGTTCCGCGCGGCGCGGACGGAGAGCTTGCCCCGGCCGTTCATCGCATCGAGGGCGTTGAGCGCGATGTTCATGAAGACCTGCTGCAACTGGTGCTCGATGATCATCGTCCTGGGCAGGAGAGGATCGAGGTCGGTCGTCATCTCCACCCCTTGGGCGCGCCGGTCGTAACGGAGAAGATGAAGGGTGTCGAGGATGATCTTGCCGACATCGCTGTAGAGCCACTCTTCGCTCGAGATGGGACGGCCGAAGTCCACAATCTGCCGGACGATCTTCGATATCCGCTCGATGCTCTGCTGCATCAGGGCGAGCCGCGCCGTCGTTTGCTCGTCACCGGCCGAAGAGGAGGAGAGCACCTGAACGAGGGAATAGAGAGAGGTCAGCGGGTTGCTGACCTCGTGCGCGATGCCGGCGGCCATCTGGCCGATCGCCGCCATGCGCTCCTGCTGAATCGCGTGGTAGCGGCTCTGCTGCAGCTCCGCGGCGGCGATCCGAATCCGCTCCTCAGCCTCTCGCAGGGACCGATTCTGGGCGAGCAGTTGCGTCTCCGCCTGGCGGACCTTGCGCATAATGCTGTTGGAGAGGTAAGCCGTCACGATGAACGTGCTCATGAGAGCGGCGCAGATGCCGGCTTGATATGAACCGACCCTGCCGGCGCGGGGCGGCAGAAGCAACAGCGGATAGCGGCCGATCAGGCCGTACCCCTCGAGAAGGAAAAGCCCCGCCACCGCCGCGCAGGCCGCGACGGCGACGATGTAGGTCTGCCGCTCGCCCATGAGCATGCTCGCCAGAACGACGTGAAATACCAGGTAGAGAAGGAACGGGTTCTCGACGCCTCCGGAGAAGTGCGCCAGGAGCGCCAGCGAGACGATGTCCCATCCGACCTGGACATAGGCGTGATGCTCCGCCGCCGAGACGGGCTTTGCGTCCAGGCGGCGGCTGGTGATTGCGAAAGCGACATTGACCGCCGCCATGGCCGCGGCGATGAGGTAGAGCGCAATCGGAAACTCGATGGCGCGCAGAAGCCTGTGCGAGATTATGACCACGCCGAGCACGCCGCAGATCGCCAGCCACCGGAGGCGAATGAGCTGCCGGACGGCCGCCCGGGTGCGTTCGGCGGCGGGCGCAAAGCCCTGCAGGCCGGCCTCGATCGGAAAGGGACAGTCGGCGCCAGGCGCGCCAGGGGCAGAGGGGCCGCTCATGGCTCCTCCTTTTCCGCCGCTCGCGGGGCGCGGGGCAAGGGATGCGAAGAGGGCTGTTCCAGCCCGAAAAGCCGCCGCGCGGCCGCCAGGACGCCTCGGCCATGGTCCTCCGAAGAGGGCTCTTGCAGGGCCTTGATCGGCTGATGAAGGATTTTGTTCACCAGGCGGTCCGCGGTGCGCTCGATCTCGATGCGCGCTGCGGCGGGCAGATCGGGATACTTGTTGAGCAACGCGCTGAGCTCCTGGCGCTTCAACTCGTGGAGGGAGTCGCGAAGCTCGACAATGGTCGGGGCGACCTCGAGTCCCCGCGCCCAGCGCATGAACTTCTTCGTCTCCTCGTCCACGGTGGCCAGGCAACGGCTGAGTTCGCGTTTTCGGCGGCTGATCGTCTCCTCGACGACCATCTGGAGGTCGTCCACGTTGTAGAGGTAGCATCCGGCCAGCTCGGCCGCCGAGGGCTCGATGTTGCGGGGGACTGCGATGTCGATGAGAAAGAGGGACCGGCCCCGGCGGGCCCGCAGGGCGTTCTCCACGTCGGCCCGGCGGATGATGTAGTGCGGGGCATCGGTGGAGGAAATCACGATGTCGGCCCGCGCCAAATTTTCGGGGAGTTGGTCGAAGTGGACGGCGGCGCCGCCGCACTCGCGGGCGAGCGCGTCGGCGCGGGCAAATGTCCGGTTCGCCACGAACGTGGTCCGCGCTCCCGCCGCGTGCAGGCTGCGCAGGACGACCTCGCCGATCTGGCCGGCGCCGATCAGGAGCACCGTGCGGTCGGTCAACGTCTCGAAAATGCGCTGCGCCAGTTGAACCGCCACAGACCCAACCGAGGCGCGACCGGAGTCAATCTCGGAACAGGTCCGCACTCGCTTGGCGACCGAAAGCGAATGCTGGAAGAGCCGATGGAAGACCGGCCCGACAGTGCGTTCGGCCGCCGCCAGCTCGTAGGCCGCCTTCACCTGGGCGGTGACCTGGGCCTCCCCGAGCACCATGCTGTCCAGCCCAGCCGCAACGCGGAAGAGATGCGCCACGGCGTCCATGCCCTCTCGGGTGTAAAGGTGACGTTCAAAGCCCGCCGCGCTGAGGCCGTGAAAGTTCGTGAGCAGGCCCTTGACCAGGGCGTCGCCCTGCGCCGAGCGCGCACAGACATAGACTTCGACCCGATTGCAGGTGCAGAGGATCACGACTTCCTCGACACCCTCGACCGCGCGCATCGAAGCGAGAGCTTCCGGCAGCCGGGCGCGGGGAAACGCCAGCGCCTCCCGCACTTCCACCGGAGCGGTGTGGTGGCTGAGCCCGACGACCTGAATGGTTCTGGGCATAGTCATGTCTTGGAAGAGATCCCCGGGGGCGCGGAGAACGGCGGCGTTCGTCCGGGGTAAGCGTGGGCCACGCCGAACGTGGCCAGCGCCACCAGGAAGCCGGCGATGGTGAAGATCGCCGCGCGGTTCGCGCTCATCTTTCCGGCCAGCCGCATATGCACCACCGCGGCATAGATCAGCCAGCCCGCAAAGCCTGCGATGACCTTGGCATCGCCATACCACGCCCGGCCGAGCAATCCGGAGTTCCGCTCGGCCCAGATGGCGCCCGCGGCCAGTCCCACCGTGAAGAGCGGGAACCCCCACGCGACGGCGATACGCCCGATCTGGTCCAACCTCGCCAGCGACGGCAGCCGCTCCCACAGCGCCTCCGGCCGTTTGCCGCGCAGCAACTGCTGCTGAATCAGGCGCGTTACAGCCGCCCCGGTCGCCACCGCAAAGCCGGCATAGCCGATGTAGACGGGGATCAAATGCAAGAGAAGCCACGTCTTTCCCAGCGTGGGCCGATCCATCGGCGCGCGCCCTGACAATATCCCCATGCCTATCGCACAAAGCGCAAACAGCGGCCAGAAGACCACCGCAATGCCGCTGAGCCGGAGCGGCCCTTCGGCGGCGACGAAGACCGCCGCGGTGAGCCAAAGGAACAGCGCAACCGAGTCAAGCCGCGTTTCAATGGGAAGACCTTGCACTTGCAGCGCGCGGGTGATCAGGAAGCCGGCGTGAAACGCCAGCGCACCGAGCGCCAGGTATGGCAGGCGATCCTCAGCAGGCCTGGCCGGTCGCAAAAATGGGAATACGGCCACGGCCGCTTGACCCGCGTACAGGGCTATTGCTATACTCCAGAGGGCGATTTGAACTGGTGTCATTGTGTCCCAACCTTGCTACTTTGACCGTGTGCTGTTCTGCTGGATGCGGGCTGACCATCCGAACAGGCCCCATACCACAACGTGGCATGTATCATTGTACCGCGAGAGGCGCCCTTTGTCAAATTTGCGAAACGCTTTTTTGTCTTCCCGATTATGCAGCATTCCACGATTTGCAAAAAGAGTCCCACCGTTTTCGCAGAGTTGAGAAGGGAAATCTGACGTTCTGAAGCCACTCTCTGTCAGGATGGACGCTGAGTGCCTAACTTGCTGTGCTGAAACGAGTTAAAGTGTAACAATATAGACAGTGGCGGAAGGGAGCCTATGGCACAGGATGTGCTATGTGGTTCCAGCGTGTTTCAATCGAATCCAAGTCTGAAAGGAGGTGGCCGTCGGAAGTGGGACGTGCACTTGAAATGATGGCGCAGACTTTACCATAATAGAAGTGGAAGTTTTCGGCGATAAAAAGTGTTATTTTTCTGGTACCATTAGACGAGGGAACGCAGATGAGAAAGACAGCGATTGTGGTGGCGGTTATGGCCGCCGTCCTGATTTCGGCGCCGGCGTGGGCGCAGCATATCGCGGGCAGCCCGCACGACCTCTCCACCCGGCTCGGCACCGGCGAGATCTGCCTTTCCTGCCATGCGCCGCACGGCGCACCGAACGCTGCGTATGGCCCGCTGTGGAACCACGCCCTGACCCAGGGGAACGGGACATCCTCAACGTTCGTCGGGCCGTCGGCCGGCGGCTTCACCAAGAACGGAGCGGCAAAGACGCTTTACGGAAACTCGCTGCTCTGCATGGGTTGCCATGACGGTGTGACGGCGGTCGGCGACTTCAACGTCGTGAACGTCAACATTCATGTAAACGACACCACGAACCCCATCCAGAGCATCTCGGGCGCACGGAGCTTTGTCAATGCCGCCGGTCAAACCGTGTATCCCAATGATGTAGGCCTGGATTTGACGTACGTCCATCCGGTCGGCGTGAAGTACCCCGCGCTCGGCACGACCAGCACCAGTTTTAACACCGCTACTGCCTCGAGCGGCTACGGGGGAGTGACAAATTATACACTGGGATCGGGTGCTACGGCTCTGACCCTGGAGGTTGGCGCCACGGCGAATACGGGCAACACCGTGGGATGCACCACCTGCCATAATCCGCACGACGATACGACGGCGCCGCCGTTCCTGCAGTTTGCCAACACGAACAGCGCGCTTTGCCTCACCTGTCACATTAAGTAGTTTGCGTCCTTGACGACCCGTTCGGCGCGCGGGGCAGTCGCGTAGACGATTGCCCCGCGCGCCGGTTTTTTGTAAACTAAAGGTCCTTTTCGGGGCCGATGAGATGCGGAACTTGCGCCGTGGCGCGTGGGGCTCTTTCCTGGTCGCGTCGTTGCTTGGCGCGGCGTTGGCCGGCTGCAAGTCCGTCCAGGCGCCTCCGGCGCCGCCGCGGCCGGTTTTCTATCCCTTTCCGCCCGACCCGCCGCGCGTGCAGTACCTGACGGCGATTAACACCGCCCGCGACGTCATTACTTCGAAGAGGAAGTGGAAGTTCCTCGATCTCATCGTGGGCCCGCCGCCCGACATCCTTGCGTCTTCGCAGGCGGCGCTGACCAAGCCTTACGGAGTCGCCGTTTGGCACGGAAGGATCTACGTGTGCGACTATGGCGCGCGCGTGGTGAAAGTCCTCGACCTGGAGCGCAACAAGTTCTATATCCTCGGGGGCGACACGCCGCCCACCACCGCCCCGACGAACCTCTGCATCGCCGCCGATGGATACAAGTTCATCGTGGAATCCATGCCGGGATTGATCCAGGTCTTCGACGCTGATGACAATTACGCCGGCACGTTCAAAGTGAAGGATGGACGGCCGGCCGGAGCCGCCGCGATCGGAGACGAGTTGTTCGTGACGGACCTTACCCATGACCGCATCCAGGTGCTGGACCGCAAGACGGGGAAATTGATCCGCACGCTCGGCAGCAAAGGCCAGGGGCCGGGGCAGCTCCTGATGCCGAACGCCATCACCGCTGACGCGCAGGGCAACTTGTACGTCAGCGACCAGATGAACTTCCGGTTCCAGAAGCTGGATCGCACCGGCAAATCCCTGCTATCGGTCGGCGGGGCCGGCGACACCTACGGCAAGTTCGCGCGCCCGCGGGGAATCGGGGTCGGCCCGGACGAGGTCATCTACGTAGTCGAATCCGTCTACAACGTGGTGCAGATGTTCAACCAGGAAGGGAACGTGCTGATGTTTTTCGGAAACTTTCAAGGCGCGCCCGGCTTCCTGCTTCTGCCCGCGTCCATCGCCGCGGACAAGTCCTGCCTCGAGTATTTCGCCAAATACGTGGACCCGAGGTTCGAGGCGGAGTATCTGCTGTTCGTGACGAGCCAGGTCGGCGACGCGCGACTGGGCGTTTACGCCTTGGGCCACTTGAAGCCCGGGGCCGAGATTCCCCCGCTCGCTGCGCCCGAGGCGGCGCCCGAGGCGGCGCCCAAGCCGGCGCCCGGGCCAGCAGCCAAGCCGGCGCCTGAGGCGGCGCCCAAGCCCGCGCCTGAGGCGGCAGCCAAGCCGGCGCCCGAGACGGCGCCGGAGCCGGCGCCCGAGGCGCCGCTGAAGCCTGCGCCGGAGGCGTCCTCGCCCGCTCAAAAGCAGCCCTAGCGTTGTGTTTCGGAATTAACGTGCATTATCCGCGCTCAAGGCCCTTGAGATTTCGATATGCGCAAGGTCGTCTCCCTGAGCGAAGCGAAGGGGCTCATACGGGCAACATCCGTCCTGCGTGTGAGATGCTTCGCTTCGCTCAGCATGACTTCGATTTGCGCATCACCAAGGACGGAAGCGCCATCTGCCTGACGTGCCACGACAAGTGAGGGCGAAAGTCCCGGCGCCGCCCGACTCCGCCGCGCAAGGGTGATGAGCGACGGGAGTTCCGCGCAAGGACCGGCGGGAGCGGTTGGGCGAATCTCTCGCGGAGCTTACACTGCGAGTTCCTCCGGCGGAGGAGCAGGCGGGTGCGGTTTCGCGGAGGGAAGGATGGGCAATCGTTCGCCAAACTGTCTGGAGCGCCTGCTCCGAGCGGCCCGAGCGCGGCTTCTTCCTGGAGCGGCGGGAGCCGTTGCGGCGTTTTCCCCAGGACTCGGCGCGTGCAGTTCTCCGCCGCAGTTGCCGCCGCCTGCCCCCGTGTTCTACCCGCCTCTTCCGGAACGGCCGCGGATCCAGTTCCTGCGCGCGCTTTCGTCGCCGGCGGATGTCCTGCCGAAGCCGGGCTTTTTCGCGCAATTCGTGCTTGGACCGGAGGCGCAGAGCCAGGCGGGCCAGATCAACCGGCTGGGGCTGCCGATCAATATCAGCCTGGGCCTGGAGGGTGAGAAGTACGTCGCCGACACCGGTCGAGGCGCGGTGCTCGTCTTCGATTCCACCGACCAGCCGGTCCGCTCGATCTCGCCGCCCGAAGGTATGAAGCCGTATGACGCCTTGTGGTATGATGGCTCGCTCTACGTGGCGGATCTGAAGAACGATGCGATTCTGGTCTTCGACCCGGAGAGCGGGCGACCGCTGCGGCGGCTCGGGAAAGGAGGCGATAAGCCGGGGAATTCTATCAGCCGACCAACCTGGCTTTCGGGCCTGATGGAAGCCTGTAGGTGAGCGACACGCTGAACGCGCGCGTGCAGAAACTGGACCGGCAGAGCCGGGTTCTCCAGGTCATCGGGACTCTCGGGGAGGCGGTGGGGGAGATGGTTCGGCCCAAAGGCATTGCCGTGGACCGCGCCGGGCGGGTGTACGTGGCGGACGCGGCGACCGACTCCGTGCAGATTTTCGATTCGACCGGGCAAGTGCTCCTGATGCCGGGCGGGCCGGGCGAGGATCCGGGCGACCTGTCTCTGCCGGCCAAGGTGGCCTTGAGCTACGACGGGATCTCCTGCTTCGCGTCGTACGCCGCGCCGGAGTTCGACGTGGAATGCCTGATTTTCGTCGCCAGCCAACCGGGTTCAGCCAAGGTCTCCGTGTACGGCCTTGGGACGTGCCGGGGCCGTGTCCCCACGGAAACGCAGGGTACGAAGAGTGAATCGAAGACGGTCGTTGCCCCTCCTCAGTAAGCTCATCTTGGCATCGGCGCTGGCCGGGGTTTTCTCCTGCACGCCGGAGAAGCGTCACAGCGCCCTGACCTTTTTCTTCGACGGCGTCCCGCCGTTGGAGGCGCCGGAGGGGAAAAAACCGGGGCCGAAGACAACGGGCGCATCCGCGGCGACCACCGCGGCGGCGGGGGCGCCCGCGTTCGCGGGGTCCGAGCATAAGCCGGCGCTCGACGAGACGGGCTGCGGCAACTGCCACAACCGCGAAGCGTCGTTCGTGCTCCTGAAGCCGAGGGACGATCTCTGCATCGCCTGCCATGCGGACAAGACCCGTCAGTTCCCGTACATGCACGGCCCGACGGCGATCGGCGCCTGCGTGGAATGTCACGATCCGCACCGGTCCGCGCTCCCGCACCTGGTGCGGACGGCGCCCCCGGGCTTGTGCTTCCAGTGCCACGATCGAACCGCGCCCGGCGCGAAGCCGCCTCGCTGCGCCAGGCCCTCGGACGACGCGCGCTGCACGGATTGCCACAATCCTCATGGGGGCGCGGGGCGCTTCTTTCTGGCCGGCCGGCCGAGCGAAGCCCCAGGGGCCGGCAAGCCGACGGCGCCTGACGCTGCGCCGGAGGCGCGGTGATGATGGCGCGGGTTGCGACGGCGGCGGCTCTCGCCTGGCTCCTCGGCGCCGCCGCCTTCGCGCAAACGGCGACCGAGCCGGGGTTCTTCGGGCTGAACAATTTCCACGGCGACGTGGAACTGCGCTACGATTTCGACGAAGACTCTCTTCGCGATAAGGAGCTGTCCGCTACGACGAAGACGACCGAACAGGAGTTCGACGAAATCATGACGCTCAGCATGGACGGGTTCCTGTACCACCCGCGTTTCCTGCTCTATAATGCGGCCGTCGGGCTGGACCTGGAGCAGGGCACCTGGAGCATTGATACCCCGACCGGGAACCAACGGTCCTCGTTGAACGGGATCTCCCCCCAGTACGCGATCTCGGGCACCCTGCTGCCGCAGAATTTCATTTCCGCGGGTTTTTCGCTCAACAAATCCACCAGCACGGTCAGCCCTCCGTTCGGCGAGGTCACGAAGACCGACGACGAGAGTGAGCTGGGGACGCTCTCGCTCAACAGCGGACCGCTGCCGACGCAGGTCACCTTCGCGCACGAGACGAGCGATGAGACGCAGATGGGCATCGGCGAGAACCGGAACCTGGAGGATAGCTGGGCCCAAATCACCGTCAACCACAACATCGCGCATTCCAATTCCTCGCTGGTCTGCAAGTACCTCGACGGGAACGAGACCGATGAGGAAGTTTCCAGCGTGACGACGCAATTCCGCACGGTGCGCACGGTGCAGACCGCGGCATTCAACAACACCCTGGAGCTGGGCGATGGGAACTGGGCCACTCTGAATTCCAGGGCGAACTACGAGGACGAGACGGGGACTTTTGCCTGGAAGCAGTTCACGGAGGATGAGTCGCTCGTCCTCAAGCATACCGATACCTTTTCGACTCAGTACGGGATTGACTACTCGCAGGTCACCGCCGGCGGGGAGACCACCGAACTGACGGCGGCGCGGGCCAGCCTGACGCACCGGCTCTACCAGAGCCTGCTAACGACCGCCCGCGTTTACGGTTCTCATGAGAACTCCGAGACGATGACCGAAGACATCGAGGGATTCGCGCTGGCGGAGAACTACCGCAAGCGCATTCCGTGGGGGACGCTGACGGCGGACCTGGGCGGCGGATATTCGGTCACCGACGACAAAACGCGGCCGGGTCTGAACTCGGTCGTGAACGAAAGCCAGACCCTGTCCGACACGGTCACCACATTTCTGAACAACCCGAACGTGGTCGTGAGCACGGTGGTCGTCACGAACACCTCCGGATCCATCACGTATCTTCTCAACGTGGACTACCTGCTCATCCCGCACGGGATCCTGACGCAGATTGAGCGTGTTCCCAGCGGCGCCATCCCCAATACAACGACCGTGTTCGTGAGTTATCAGTACCAAAGCGGCCTGCCGGTCGAGTACGGGACGCGGGAGTTACACGGGCGAGTGACGCTGGACCTTTTCGACCATCTCACGCTGTACGTCAACCGGCAGTCAACGGAAAACTCCCTGATTTCCGGCACCAATATCGGGCAAATCCAAAACCTGGAAGAGACGCTGTTCGGCACGAGCATCCGCTGGGCGCCGGCGACGGTCACGGCCGAGCACGAGATCTACGACAGCTCCCTGACGCCCTACGTCTCGAATATGGTGTCTCTCGATATCGCGGCGCCGCTGGCCGGGACGCAGCACCTCAGCGCGAACGCGGCGTATCGTCACGTCACGTTCACCGGGGACGGCGCCCTGACGCTGCGGACGGCGGGGCTGACGTATCAGGCAACGCCCAAAGACTGGCCTTCGGTCAACGTGTCGGCCGGATACGAGTGGAGCAATGACCAGGGGATCGCCAACGAATACCTGTACGGCCGTGTGGCGCTGGAATACCACATTCGCGGCACGATATTCTCGCTGCAATTTCAGGTCAATAACCAGAATGCCCCGACCTCCAGGGAGCTTACGCAATATGCCTTTTTCTCGATTCGCAGGCGGTTGTTTTGAGCGCGACGGGTTTCCCGGGATGGCCGGGATGCGTTGCGCGGGCGGGCGTTCGCGAGCGGACAGGCGGGAATTGCGGAACATGCTAAAAAGAGAAACCGCAGCGTGCTATAATGTTTTACGCAGGTCGGGTTCAGAGCGCGCGCGCAGCCGATTCATGGGGAACGCATTGCGAATTCCGGCCCTCGTAATTCTGTCGGCGGCGGCGTTGGCCGGGTGCGCCGGGACGCCTGGGCAGTTCTGGATGCCGCCGGAGAAGGAACTGATCTGGCCGCTGCCGCCAGACCCGCCGAGAGTCCGCTACGAAGGGACGATCACGGCTGAGACGATCCGGGACAGCGCCAGCCGCGGCGGCTTCTCGGCGGTCCTTCGGCTTATCGCCGGCGCGCCGGAGGTGAAGCTCCAGACGCCTCACGGCGTTTCCGCGGACGGGAAGACCCTGGCAGTAGCCGATTCAGGGAGCGCGGTGGTTCACCTGCTGGATCGGACGAACGGCGGCTACCGGGCCGTCGAGAGCGCGGGGGAGACGCGGCTCCAGTGTCCGATCGGCGTGGCGGCCGACGGAGAGGGCGGGGTGTTCGTCGGCGACGCGGTGTTGGGCCGGGTGTTTCACCTTTCGCGCCGCGGGCGGCTGATTGACGAAGTGGCCGGCGATTTCCAGCGGCCGACGGGGCTCGCCTACGACGCGGCCCGCCGCCGGCTATACGTCGTGGATACCCCGGCGCATTCGGTGCTGACTTTTCAGGCGGGGGCTGGAGGGTATTCGCTTCTCCGGCGGCTCGGAGGCCGCGGCGAGGAGCAGGGCGCCTTCAGCTTTCCCACGCACGTCTGCCTGGCGGCGAACGGCGACCTGTATGTGACCGACTCGCTGAATTTCCGCGTTCAGGTTTTCACGCCGGACGGGGCGAGCCTCCGGTCCTTCGGCAGGCCGGGAGACGGCACGGGCGACTTCGGCACGGCGAAAGGCGTCGCGGCGGACTCGGAGGGGCATATCTATGTGGTGGATTCGCTCTTCGACGTCGTGCAGATCTTCGACGAAAACGGGCGATTCCTGCTCTCCTTTGCGGGGAGCGGGAACAAAGACGGGGAATTGTGGCTTCCGACCGGGGCCTGTGTGGACGGGCAGGACCGCATCTATGTGGCCGATTCGGGGAATTCACGTGTTCAGGTGTACCAATATGTGCGCCAGCAGAAGCCGTAAGATCGCCGTCGGCGCGTGGACCATCCTGGCGGCCGCGGCCGTCGCGTTCGGCGGCGTGGCGGACACGCTGCACAACCTTTCGGTCACCGGGCCGGGCCCGATCAAGTCGCCGACGGAAACGCAGATTTGCGTCTTCTGCCACAGCCCGCACAACGCGAACCCCGACGCGCCGCTGTGGAACCACAGCCTGAGCGCGGTGGCGAACTACCGGATGTATTGGAGTTCCACCATGAGGGCCTATCCTTCGGCGGGCGCCGCGCCGCAGCCGGACGGATCATCCAAGCGGTGCCTGAGCTGCCACGACGGCACGATTGCGCTGGGCGCGGTGGGCGGGCGCTCGACGCGGATCGTCGTGAGCGGCGGGCCGACCATGCCAACCAGTGCGCCGGGATATCTCGGGACCGACCTCTCCGGAAGCCACCCGATCTCTTTCGTCTATGACGACGCGCTGGCGGTGAGGCACAACGCGGCGAGCGGGATGCCGTTGCTGCTGCCTTCCACCCGCAATGACCCGCGGGTCAAGCTGGACTCGCAGAAGAAGGTGCAATGCACGAGTTGCCATGATCCGCACGACGACAGCAATTACCGGCGCGGCGTGACGCCGCACTTTTATGTGACGGCTACGTGGAGCGAAACGTGTTTATCCTGTCACGATTAGCCGGAGGCCGTTCAGCGGCGGCGCTGGGCGTCCTTTTCTGCCTGTCTGCGGCCGGGGCCGCCTGGGCCGGCGCATTCAGCGGGAGCGCGCATGGGAGCCTCGCGGCGCTGCCGATGGGGTGCGGCAGTTGCCACGTCGGCCACGGCACGCCACAGACGAAAATGTTCATCGCCTCGCAGGAGACCGCCTGCCTGACCTGCCATGGGGGCGCCGCCTGGCAGGGCGTCGCGCGCGCGAAGGGCTTGCTCGTCGGGGACGGTCCTGAAGCGAACATCGCGGCCGAGTTCAACAAGTCTTCGCATCATCCGCTGCCCGGTTATCCCCTTCCGTCGGCGGTCTCGTCCACGTTCGCGAGAAGCCTGACCGTCACGCCCGCCGCTTCGAACATCGCCCAATGCTCGGACTGCCACGATCCTCATTATCTGGTCAAGTCGGCCCGCACAGGCGTGCTTGACGCGACGCAGTCCAAGCAAGTCTCCGACTCGCGCGGCAACCGGAAGCCGGAATACACGATCTGCCTGCCCTGCCACGGTTCGAGCGCGCCGGTGAACATCCAGCAGCTCATGAATCCCAGCAACAGCTCGTATCACCCCTTGATGACGCCGGGCCGAAACCCGTTCGTGCCGAGCCTCATTCAGCCGTACACGCCGCAGAGCTGCGTCAACTGCACGAGCTGCCACGGGAGCGACCAGGGGAACATCCTGGGACCGCACGGCTCGCTGTTCGCGCCGATCTTGAAGGCGAATTATACGATCACGGACGGCCAGGCCGAGAGCGCGTTCCAGTACGCCCTCTGCTACCTCTGCCACAACCGCAACACGGTGCTCAGCCCGGCCAGTTTCAGTCTGCATCAACTGCACGTCAGCCGGCAGAGGTTAACGTGCTACGACTGCCACAGCAGCCACGGCTCGACGGAGTACGCGCACTTGATCAGTTTCAACCCCAAGATCGTCCTCGGCAACAGCCGGGGCCAGTTGAGCTACCAATCCCTCGGCATGCAGCGGGGAAACTGCAACCTGTTGTGTCACGGCGTGGATCACGTGAACAAGAGCTATTGACCGAACAATGAGAACCTCCCGCAATCGTTGCCGGCGGCTGAGTGAAGCGCTTCTTTCCGCGGCGATTCTGGCCGCCGCGGTCAGGGCCGGCGCCTGCGCCGCCGAGGCGCCGAAGGAAATCAAGCCCGACGCCCCGTGCGCCACCTCGGCCTGCCATGCGGACATCCTGCAGCTGAAGAACATCCACGCGCCCGCCGCCTCCAACGAATGCACGGCGTGCCATAACCCGAAAGGAAACCGCCACGAGTTCACTCCGGCCGCCCGGGGCCCCGACCTTTGCGCCTCCTGCCACGGGCCCCTGGACAAAAAGAAAGTCCTCCACAAGCCGGCGGGCGAGGACTGCATCACCTGCCATAACCCCCATGGCAGCGAGAACAAGGACTTCCTGGTCTCCCCGGTTCCGGACCTCTGCTCGAACTGCCATGAAGTCGCAAAAGAGATCGCGAAAGGCAAGTCCAGCCACTCGATCGCGCTGGAGGGAAAAGCCTGCCTGGCCTGCCACAACGCCCACACGAGCGATTTCGAGCACCTGCTGCCGGCCAAGCCGATGGCCACCTGCCTGGGCTGCCACGGCCAGCCGATCGTCCAGAAGGGGCGCACGATCCCGAGCGTGAAAAATGAAATCACCGGGGCGCAGTCCGTCCACGGGCCGATCCGGGACGAAGATTGCGCGTCCTGCCACGCGCCTCATGCATCGGCGCAGATCGCGCTGCTGACGGCGGCGTACCCGGCGACGTTCTACGCCCCGTTCGCGCCGGAGACCTACGGGCTTTGTTTCCAATGCCACGATCAGTCGCTGGCGACCGACGATACGAAGGCCGCCACGAGCTTCCGCAACGGGACGCGGAACCTGCATGCCCTGCACGTCAACGATAAGGTGAAAGGGCGGACTTGCCTGGTCTGCCACGCGCCGCACGGGGCCGGGCTGCCGCACCTGATCCGCGGCTCCGTCCCGTTCGGGCCGGCGGGCTGGCCGTTGCCGATCCGTTTCCAGGAGACGAAGAGCGGAGGCGGTTGCGCCCCCGGATGCCACCTTCCGAAAGCTTACGACCGCGAGAAGCCGGTCAAGGAGGATTAGCCGTTGAAGAGAGCGAGAACCCGCTGCGCAGGCCTTTCGGCGGACGTGGTTTCGGAGACTCAGCGTCTCGTCAGGGACCGGCTGAAGAGGTTCGTCTCCGCATCGGGAATGCCGATGCGGTGGACGCAGTTCATGCCGGGGAAGATGCTTCGCACGCGCTGGGCGGCGCGGCTGGCGGAGTCGGGCGAGGTGCATGTCGCCCGCGAGACGATCGTGCGCGCCTGCGCCGCCATCGAGATGGCGCACACCGCAAGCCTCTGCCACGATGACGTGATTGACGGCGGTTTTCTGCGCCGCCAGCAGCCGACGCTGTGGCGAGTGATGGGCCCCACGGCGGCGATCCTGATCGGCGACCTGCTCCTGTGCGAAGCGATGGGGGTGCTGGAGAGCGTCGAGAACGGCGTCCTGGTGGGACCTTTCACCGCGAAGCTGCGGGAAGTCTGCGCGGCGGAGCTGGAACAGGACCTGGGCTCGCGCGGGAAGGTGCTCGAGGAAGCCGCCTGCCTGCGGCTGGCGCGCGGCAAGAGCGGCCCGTTCTTCGCCTTTATCGGACATGTCTGCGGCGGGGCGCAACCGGACCTGCGCGCCGCCCTTGAGGCAGCGGGCTACCGGGTGGGCACGCTCTATCAAATGGCGGATGACCTTCTCGACGTGGTCGGGGGCGCGGCGGCCGGAAAGACGCTGGGGACGGACGCGAAACAGCGGAAGTTCACGGTGCCGCAGATGGCGTCGAAAGGGCCGGCGAGGGCGCGCGCGCGCATCCGGGCGCTGCGCGACGCGGTCCTGGATGACGTGCAGGCATGGCCGCCGGTGCGCGCCGCCCTGTTGCAGTTCTTCCAACAGGACCTTCAACCGGTCTTCGCCCAGTTCGACCAGCGCCTGGGGGAGTGCATGAGGGCCGCCGTGTGAAACGGCCGGGCGGCTGCAACGTTTTTCTCCGGGGCGGAGAGCCGGTCGGCGCGTTGCGTTGCATAGGCCGGGTTGGCTGTACGCCTATGCTACTTTGTGGTATACTCCGCACAAGGCGCGTTGCGCCTTCTGCGTCGGCAGCGGCTCCGGGCGGCGGAGCTCGAAGGCGGTCATGACGGAACTCGTTCCAGGGCAAGGAGAGAGCGATGACGAGCGGGGAAGCGGGATCCGGCGCGGAAATATCCGATCTGCTGACCGAGGAGCGGCGGTTCGAGCCGTCGGCGGAATTCCGGCGGCTGGCGTACATCCGCACGCCGAAGATTCGGGAGCAGTCCTGGGCCGAGCCGGAGGCGTTCTGGGGCAAAGCGGCGCAGGGGCTGCACTGGTTCCGGCCCTGGCGGGAGGTGCTCGAGTGGAATCCGCCGGAGGCGAAATGGTTCGTCGGCGGACAGATCAACGCCTGTTACAACTGCGTGGACCGGCACATCAAGGCGGGGCAGCGCAACAAGGCGGCGCTGCTCTGGGAGGGAGAACCGGGCGACAGCCGCGTGCTGACCTACGGGGACCTGTATCGCGAGGTCAACCTGTTCGGCAACGCCCTGAAATCGCTCGGGGTCGTCAAGGGCGACCGCGTGGCGATCTACCTGCCGATGATCCCGGAGGCGGTGATCGCGATGCTGGCCTGCGCGCGGATCGGAGCGGTCCACGCGGTGGTGTTCGCGGGATTCAGCGCCGAGGCGCTTCGCGACCGGATCAATGACGCCCAGGCCAAGGTGCTGATCACCGCGGACGGCAGTTTCCGCCGCGGGCAGATTATTCCGCTCAAGCACGACGCCGACTATGCCGTCAAGGACGCTCCCTCGATCAAGCATATCGTCATCGTCAGGCGTGGCAATTTCCCGCTTCGCGTCAAGGAAGGGCGGGACCACTGGTACCATCGGCTGATTCAGGAGGCGGCGACCTACTGCGAGCCGGAACCGTGCGACAGCGAGGATATTCTCTACATCCTGTACACCTCCGGCACCACCGGCAAACCGAAGGGGATCGTTCACACCACCGGCGGATACCTGGTGGGCGCGTACACGACCTCCAAGTATGTCTTCGACCTGCGGCATGACGATGTCTACTGGTGCACGGCGGACATCGGTTGGGTGACCGGGCATTCGTACCTGGTTTACGGCCCGCTGGCGGCGGGCGCGACGTGCGTGATGTACGAAGGGGCGCCGGACTGGCCGGACCGCGACCGGGTGTGGGAAGTCGTTCAGAAACACGCCGTCAGCATCCTCTACACGGCGCCGACGGCGATCCGCGCTTTCATGAAGTGGGGGACGGAGTGGCCGGCGAAGCACGACTTGTCCTCGCTGCGCCTGCTGGGAAGCGTGGGGGAGCCGATTAATCCGGAGGCGTGGATGTGGTATTATCAGAACATCGGCGGGGGGCGGTGTCCGATTGTGGATACCTGGTGGCAGACCGAGACGGGCATGATCATGGTCAGCACGCTGCCGGGGATTGACTACATGAAGCCGGGGAGCGCGGGGGTGCCGATGCCGGGGGTCCGGGCGGCGATCTATACGGCCGCGAAAGAACCGGTCCGCGCCGGCGGCGGGTTTCTGGCGATCACACATCCCTGGCCGGCGATGCTGCGCGGAATCTGGGGAGACCCGGAGCGGTATCGGAAGACGTATTGGTCGAAATGGGACCCGGGGACGTATTTCACCGCCGACGGCGCCAAAGGCGCGGCCGACGGTTACCTGACCCTTCTCGGGCGCATTGACGACGTGCTGAACGTGGCGGGACACCGGATCGGCACCATGGAGGTCGAGAGCGCGCTGGTGTCTCACCCGGCGGTGGCGGAGGCGGCGGTCGTGGGCATCGCGGACGAACTCAAGGGGCAGGTGCTGGTGGCGTTCGTGACGCTCAAGGGCGGACAGGCGTTTTCCTCGGAGATGGAAGGCGACCTGAAAGAGCAGGTGGTGCGGAAGATCGGCGCGATCGCCCGGCCGGCGCGAATCGTCTTCAGCGCCGATCTGCCCAAGACGCGCAGCGGAAAGATCATGCGCCGCCTGCTGCGCGACATCGGCGAGGGCAAAATCCTGGGCGACACCACCACCCTGGCCGATGCCGCGATCGTGGAAGGGCTCAAACGCCAGTACGAGGAGAAAGAGGAGGCCTGAGATGGGACCGGCAACGGCTCCACGGCGGATCCTGATCATTGACGACGACGAGTCGCTGACCGGCGCGCTGGCGCCGCTGCTCCGGGCCGAGGGCTACCGCGTGCGCTGCGCCGCCGACGGGGAAGAGGGCATGCGCCTGGCCTCGGAGGAACCGCCGGACCTGATCCTGCTGGATTTCATGATGCCGCTGAAGAACGGCTTCGACGTCTGCAGCGATATGCAGAACATCGCGCGGCTGCGCGACGTGCCGGTGCTGGTGATGACCGCCTTCGGACAGGACATCGGCGAGATTCACGGCGTGTCCATGCAGAAGCCCCCCGCGAACATCCGGGGGCGGCTGGAAAAGCCGTTCGAGGTGAACGTGCTGCTCGAACGCGTGGCCGAGGCGTTGGAGGAAGGCTCTGCGGCGGCGGCCGCGAACAAGAGTCCATGAACGGCGTCTGAAAACAATCAAGGCCAGGGGACGACTTTCGATGGCTTCGGTCAGTCCGATGCCGCGCGCCGCGTATGAATTGCCGCTATCCGCCGGCGAGGCGTCGGCGGCGTCCAACGTGCCTCATGCGCGAGCCGCGTTGCCGGAACCGCTGCTGCTCCAGAACGTCGTCTGGTTCTGCCGCGTGCGCTGGATCGTTGTGGCGCTGCTGGCGTTGTTCGGGCTGATGGGGCTCTTCCCCCAGTTCGAGCGCGGGCTGGGCTTGCGGGCGCACCTGCGTTGGCCCATCGTCACGTCGGCGGTGCTGGCGCTGGCGAACCTGGGTTTCCTGGCCCACGCCCGGTGGCTGGCCAAGTCGGGATCTCCAACCGGCGCGCGGGCGAACCTCTGGACGCAGATCATCGTGGACCTGGCGGCGCTGACGGCGGTCGTGCACTACGTGGGCAGCCTGGAAACCTCGATCGCTTTCGCGTACCTGTTCCACATTGTGCTGGCGTGCATCTTCTTCTCGCGCCTGGAATCGTTCGGCGTGGCGGCGATGGCCTGCGGGTTCTACCTCGCCTGCGTGGGCCTGGAGGTCAGCGGCGCGCTTCCGCGCGCCGGCCTTTACGCGGACCCTTCATTGCGCGAGCAGATTGAGCGCACGCCCGGCGTGGTCCTGTTGAGCGCGGGATCGGCGCTCGTGGTCTGGCTGGTCGTCTGGTACTTCGCGTCGCACCTCTCGACGATGGTCCGCGAGCGGGACAGCCAGCTGGACGAGACGAACCGGCGGCTGGTGGAAGCGCAGCGGGAAAAGAGCCGCCACATGCTTCTCACCGCGCACGAGTTGAAGGCCCCCTTTGCGGGCATCCACGCCAACGTGCACCTGCTGCTGCACGGGCACTGCGGGAGCCTGCCGGCGGAAGCGACGGATGCGCTCAACCGGATTGCCGGGCGGTGCCGCCGGCTGGCGGCGCAGATCCAGGAGATGCTCCAGTTGGCGAACATCGAGCCGCCGGAGGAGATGACGTCGCGTTGGACGGACCTGGACCTGACGGAGGCGGTTCGGTGGGCGATGGCGGAGGTTCAGCCGCTGGCCCAGGAGCGCGAGGTGGCGGTGGAGCCTGATCTCCGTCCGGTGCGGACTTGCGGGGTTGAGGATCACGTGAGGATGCTTCTCCTGAACGTGCTCTCCAACGCCGTCATTTACTCGAACCGCGGCGGCCGGGTGCAGGTGCGCTGCCTGCCCGGCGCCGGGGACGGGCCGATCGTGACGATCGAGGACCACGGGATCGGCATCGCGGCCGAGAAGCTGCCGCGGATTTTCGAGGAATACTACCGGACGACCGAGGCGGTGCGACACAACAAGGAGTCCACCGGCCTCGGATTGGCCATTGTTCGCCGCGTGGCGGAGACCCACGGAATACAGGTTCGGGTCGAGAGCGAGGCGGGCGTGGGCACGAAGTTCATTTTGGGGTTTTCCCGCGCCGAAGGTTCCGCGTGAGGCGCCTGAGCGGAAAAAAGGAGGTGGTCTATGGCGTACATCATGATTGTGGACGATGACGAGGACCTGGCCGAGGCATTCGCCAAGGTGCTGAGGGACGCCCGCCACGAGGTGGAGATCGAAGTGGAGACGCGCCAGGCGCTGGAAAGAATGAACCGGAGGCCGCCGGACCTGGTGGTGCTGGACGTGATGTTTCCCGAGAACAGTTCCGCCGGCTTTGAACTGGCGCGCGACATGCGGCGCGGCCATGGGAAACTCGGGGACATCCCCATTCTCATGCTGACGGCGGTGAACTCGAAGTTCCCGACGGGCTTCTCCGCGCGGGACATTGACGAGGATTGGCTGCCGGTCACCGATTTTGTGGAAAAGCCGGTGGACCTCGACGTCCTGGTGAACAAGGTGTCGGCTCTGCTGAAACGGGTAGCCTCCGCCGAGCGCTCAGAGCGCGCCCGGTGAGCGCGGCAGCATGACGTAGATCAACAAGAAGGCGGTGATGCAGGCCACGAAGGGAGTGATGAAGAGGTAGGCCACCCAGACGACGAGAGAGTCCCGGGCGGAGAGGCGAAGAGCGAGCAACTGGATCGGGAATGTGAGGACAACCCCGACGATCACGCCGAGGAGCGAGAGGATTCCGGCCACGTAGCTGCACGTCACGGCCGGGACGACGAACCCCAGGACGATGACGGCGGAACAGCCGAGCGAAGTGAGGACGCTGCGGACCACGGAGACGTTACCGAATTTCAGGAAGCGGATCACAGAGTAGAGCAGCAAACCGACGACCACCGATGAGGCGGCGCCGATGCCGCCGCTCTGACAGAGGATCTTGGCCGTATCGGACATTTCCATCGTCCAGCCCTTCCGGTCTCGGCGTCACGAACCGGTCACGTTCACGATGCATACCCCGTCGTCGCCGGCGGATGCGCCCACACGGTTTCCAAGTGTAGCATTTCGCAAGTCCGACTGGACTTGCGAAATGCTGCACTTCCACAGGGGCTTCGCCCCTATGGCGCTCCAAGACGCTCCTTCCCGTCGCGTCTTTCCGCTGTGACCCCTTGGAGGGCCTTACGCGGCCCTCCAAACCTCCCGCGCCGTACAGCATTTCAGAAGTCCGGCCGGACTTCTGAAATGCTGTACTTCGTCATTCACCGCGCGGCGGCCGGCGGCTCACCTTGAGCAGGATCAACAGATTCGACAGCAGGGCGGCGGTCAAAAGCGCCAGGGTCAGCGCCTGCCAGAAGACGCCTTTCCCCTGAAGCAGGACGGTCCCGACGACGCCCTGCTCGGCCTGGAGCTTGGTCTGCAGGGCGAAATCGTATGCCTCGGTTGTGGCCGCTTCGATGAGGGGGAGATTGAAGGTGTGCCATTCGGTGATCGCCTGGTCCAGGCTCTTTCTGGAGCGGCTGATTCCGCGTTCGAGCACGTCGCTATCGCTCTTTTGCTCTCGGGCGGTCAGGACGGCGGCCTGGGCCAGGTCCAGTTGTCCGCGGGCTTCCGTTAGGCGCAGGAGGGCGCGGAAAGCCTGGCCGGGGACAGCGGGGTTGATCTGCCGGTCGGGGTTATGGCACGTCTCGCAGGTTCGCGCGACCGTGGCAGCGGTCAGGATCGTGCCGGCCTTGGCGCCATGGCAGGTGACACAGTTGGCGCCCCGGCCGTTGTCTTTCAACTGTTGGTAATGCTTGCTTTCAATGTAATGGCGGTATTCGGGCTCATGGCATTGGCCGCACATGGCCGGGACGTTCTTCGGGTTGATGGGGCTCTGGGGATCCGATGCCGGCAGCATGCCGGCGTGCGCCTTGTCTTTGTCGTCCGTGGCGGCGTTGCCGCCGTGGCAGGCCTCGCAGGCGATGCTCTTCGCCGCGTGCGGAGAGGAGGCCCACTGGATGTACGCCTGGAAGACGCCGCCGCCGCTGCCGGCCTGCGCGTGACAGGTGACGCAACCGGACTTGGTTACGATGCGCGGGAGTTCCGCCGCGTCCTCCGCCCCCGAGGCGACGGGCATGAGCCGCAGCATCAGCATGACCGAGAAGGCCACTGCGCCGAGTCTGACCATTTCGTTTGTCCTATTGATATCCGCATGACCCACGCAACAACAGCTTTCACCACGACGGCACGACGAGCACGACGAACGGCCAAGAGTGTCAATCCACCTGATCTCCGGCCGGGGCGCCCGCGCCGGCGGGCGCTTTTTCGCGGCTCAACTGGCTCAGTTTGAATTCGCCGAGCATCACCGGGACGGCGACTTTCAGCATGATGGTATACAGGAGAAAACCGACGGAGAAGATTCCGGCGGTGACGAGGACCTCGGTTGACGACGGGGTGTACTCGTAGATTTCTCCGAGGGTGTCCGGCGTGAAGCCGGGGATCAGGAGGCCGATCCCCTTTTCGATGTACACCCCCGCGTAGATGAGCACGCAGCCGAGGTTGAGCAGGAGGACGTTCCTTCTCGCCGACGGGATCAGGAAGAGCAGGAAAGCGCCGAAGTCGCAGATGAGCGACATCCAGGCGAACGGGACAATCGCCTGGTGCTCGCCGATGCCGAGATAATAATACCTCGTGTAGACCAGGTGCTCGCTGGCGGAGTAGAACTCCTTGTAGATCTCCGCGCCGGTCAGGAAGAGATTGACCGCCATCGCGTAGGCCATCAGCTCCGCGATTTTCCAGATGGCTGCGTCCTGGATCTTCAGGCGCGTCGTGCGCCGGAGGACCTGGAGCAGGATCAGCAGCACCGCCGGGCCGGAACAGAAGGCCGAGGCCAGGAATTTCGGCGCGAGGATCGAGGCGTTCCAGTAGGGGCGCGCGATCATCCCGTTGTAGATGAACGCCGTGACGGTATGGATGCTGACCGCGAAGGGGATGGAGAAGATGACCAGGGGCCAGAAGAACGACTGGTTCGGCGCGCGGCCGATAAAGGAGTTGTAGAGCAAGTACGCGACGATCACCACGTTGAGCGCCAGGTAGAGGTTGAGGACCACCACATCCCAGGCGAGCATGGAGCGGGGGAAATTGAGGATGCCGACGAGCGGGATCAGGTGCCAGAAGCGCTCCGGGTGGCCCATGTCCACGGTGACGAAGAGCAGGCACATGATGACGGCGCTGATGGCGAGGAGCTCGCCGAGGATCACGATCTCCTTGATCGGCTGCCAGTGATAGATGTACGCGGGGATGACGAGCATGATGGCCGCGGCGGCGACGCCGACGAGGAAGGTGAAATTGCCGATGTAGTACGCCCACGAAACGCTGTCGCGCATGTGGGTGACGATCAGGCCGGCCTGCATCTGCCGGACGTAGGCGGCGACCCCCGCGCCGATCAGCGCCAGCAGGAAGGCGCACCAGGCGTAATACGTCTTGTTGCCTTTGAGGATGAGCTTCCCGGCGCCGCCGAGAAACCGGAGAAAGGTCACGCGGCCTCCCTAGGTCGCATAAAAGTAATAGAACTTCGGTTGCGTGTTCAGGTCCTCTTTGAAGATGAACACGCGCTTCTCGCGCAGGATATACCGAATCTCGCTCTGCTCGTCGAGGAGGTTGCCGAACTTGCGCGCGCCGACGGGGCACGCCTCGACGCAGGCGGGGTAATGGCCGTTCGCTTCGCGCACGCGCTGAATGCAGAAGGTGCATTTCTCCACCACGCCGCGCGGGCGCAGCCGGTTGCCGAGGTAGTGCATGTGCGCGTTGAGATGGTCCTTCGGGACGGTCGGCGGGCCCCAGTTGAAGTGCCGGGCGCCGTAGGGGCAGGCCGCCATGCAGCAGCGGCAGCCGATGCACCAGTCGTAGTCAATCACGACGATCCCGTCCGGCTCCTGCCAGGTGGCCTTCGTGGGGCAGACCTTGACGCAGGGCGGGTTGCGGCACTGCTGGCACGCGGTCGGCATGTAGAACGCCTCCGGCTCCGGCACCTGGGCCGGATTGTAATAGGCGTCCGACTCCATGATGTCCACGCCGCGCTCCTTGTTCATCCGCAGGACGCGGATCCATTGGATCTGCGGGTCGCGCGAGAGGTTGTTCTCCTCCACGCAGGCGTAGACGCAGCGGCGGCAGCCGATGCAGCGGGACAAGTCCAGGCCATAGCCGAACAGGACCCCCTCGGCCGCCGGGGCGGCGCTGACGCTGACCGCTCGGCCGTACTTTTCGCTGTATTCCTTTTCCAGCCGCGCGATGACTTTGTCAATGTCTTTGCCGGTGAGTTCCTTGAACCGGCTCTGGAAGAAGGCCTCGCGTCCGGCCTTGGTGCAACCGGCCAGGAACACCGAAACAGCCCCGGCTGCGGACACGGCCAGGAACTGGCGCCGCGTCAAATGGCCCGGCGGCTCCGGGGCCGGCTTTTCATTCGGTTTCACGATCGGCGTCTCGCGGTCCTTCATATCGCGGATGGCTTCACCTTATGTTCTCGGGTCTGACCGGCGGGGGCATGGGCGTTATGCTCTTGTACTTCGGGGAATGGGGATCGTGGCAATTCACGCAGAGCAGGTAGGTCTTCCGGCCGTTCCATTCCCCGGACCTCTTGCCATGGACGCCCACCTTCCAGTCGCGGTACTTGTCGCCGTGGCACTGGCCGCAAAGCTTGTAGGATTCCGCGAACTTGATCAGTTCACCGGAGGCGCTTCGCAACATATCGCGGTTGTCCGCATCGTGGCAGTCGAGACACCACCGATGCTGTTCATCGTGGTGGAGTTGGATTTCGTCGTGCGCCGCCTCCAGCTTGCGCCGGGTCTTGTTGACGGGAAGGTCCTTGTTGTGGCACTCCGTGCACGGGAAGATGCCCTTGGAGAACGGCGGAGGAGGAACCGGATACTCGCCGGCCTGCGTGTCCTCCGCCGGAGGCGGCGCCGTGGGCGGCGCCGGGGGTCTAGCGTTCTCCTCAGCCGCAAAGGACGGCGCCAGAAAGTTCCACGCCGCCAGCGCCGCCGCGGGCAGGAACAGCCTGGCTGCCCTGACGCCTGCTTTCCCGGTCACGGTCTTCCGAGCCTCTTCATTTTGCGTTTGGACGGAACCGTCGGCCGTCTGATACCACGCTGTGGTATATGTCCCTCTATAATATCATCATACGCAAATGGTCGTCAAGCCGCCCGGCGCAAGGGCCGGCGCGCCCATGCCCGGCGTTCGGAATCCGCCGTTGTTCGACGCCGCATTCTTCAGAATCCGCACTTTACATCAGTGCCACGCTGTGGTATGCTGGTACTAAGCGCAGGGGCCGCGCGGTCAAGGCGAAATCCCGGCTTGGGAAAACGCTCGCAGTTCCGCCGCGGCGGGGCGCACATCATGGGAACGAATGAGGCACGGTACGTTGGGAGAGAACGCCGTGAACGTCGCACAGCCGCCGACGCTGGCGCGAATCATCCGCGAGGCCACGGGCCTGGACGTCGCTCGATGTTACCAGTGCGGCAAATGCACCGCCGGCTGCCCCATGGCCAGGTACATGGACCTGATGCCTCACCAGATCATGCGCCTGGTTCAGCTTGGAGGTGCGCCGGCCGAAGAGAAGCTCCTCGGGTGCGCGACCCTGTGGAGCTGCGCCGGCTGTCTGACCTGCACGCAGCGCTGTCCGAAAGAACTGGATCCGGCCGGCGTGATGGATGTCCTTCGCCAAATCTCCTACGACCGGAAGAAGACCTCACCGGAGCAGAAAAAGGTGCTGGCGTTCCACCGGGCGTTTCTGAAAACCGTCGAGAGCGACGGCCGCATGTCCGAGTTCTCCCTCGTCCGCCGATACAAAATGGCCAGCCGGGACTTCATGAGCGACGTGGCGCTTGCGCCGGCGATGTTCGCGCGGGGAAAGCTGAAGTTCGCCGGCCACAAGACCCCGGGCCGGAAGGAAGTCCGGAGGATCTTCGCGGTCTGCCGCAAGGGAGGCGGCCGATGAAGAGCATCGGCTATTATCCCGGATGCGCCCTGGCGTGCAGCGGGATCGAATTGGACCTGTCCATCCGCGCGCTTTCCGGTCTCGCGGGGGTGGAGCTGTGCGAGATCGCCGACTGGAATTGCTGCGGCGCGTCGTCCGCGCACAGCACCGGGCATGAACTGGCCGTGGCGCTTCCGTACCGCGTCCTGGCGCTGGCCGAAGCGCAGGGCCTGACGGAGATCCTGGCGCCCTGCGCGTCCTGTTTCTCGCGTCTGAAGGGCACGCTGGTCCGCCTGCGCCGGAACCCGGAAATGCTCGAACGGATGGCCGGCCTCACCGGACGCGCCTGCCGCAATTCCGTCTCAGTGGTGAACGTCGTGGAATACCTGGGCCGCCTGCTGAAGGAGGGCCTGGCCGGGAAGCTGACCTCGCCGCTCAAAGGGGTCAAGGTCGCCGCGTATTACGGATGCCTGCTCAGCCGGGGGGAGGGAATCGTCGAGGGCGAGGATGCCGAGAACCCGACCGGGATGGAGGCGGCGATCCAGGCGGCCGGATGCGAGGCCGTTCCCTGGAACTTTGCGACGGAGTGCTGCGGCGGCGCGTTCAGCCTGGCCAAGCCCGAGGCGGTGGTGGATCTTTCGGCGGCGGTGCTGGGCGACGCCGAGCAGGCCGGCGCGCAGATGATTGTGGCCGGCTGCCCGATGTGCCACAGCAATCTGGACATGCGGCAGCGCGCGATGAGCGCGGCCGGCCGCCGGACGCGCCCGATGCCGATCCTGTACCTGAGCGAACTGCTGGGCCTGGCCGCGGGGATCGCTCCGAAAACGATCGGGCTCGACCGCCACTTCACCGATGCCATGTCCATTGCCGGAAGGAGTGCCTGACGATGGCGCGCGTGGGCGTATTCATCTGTCATTGCGGCGAAAACATCGCGAGGACGGTGGACGTGGCGGCCGCAGCGGCCGCCGCCGCCAAGATGCCCGGCGTGGTCTACAGTGCGGACTACAAGTATATGTGCTCCGACCCGGGCCAGCAGTTGGTGCGCAAGGCCATTGCGGACCACAAGCTGACCGGCGCGGTGGTCGCGGCGTGCAGCCCGCGGATGCACGAGAACACGTTCCGCCGCGCGGCCGCCGCTGCCGGGATGAACCCGTACCTGCTCGAGATGGCGAACGTCCGCGAGCACTGCTCCTGGGTGCACAGCGACCGGGCCGCGGCGACGGCGAAGGCGATTGACCTGATTCGCGTCATGGTGGAGAAGGTCAAGCGCAACCGCGGCCTCCGGACGATCACCGTTCCGGTGGAGCCCACCGCCGTGGTCATCGGCGGCGGCATCGCCGGGATCCAGGCGGCGCTCGACATCGCCGCCGGCGGAAAGGCGGTGGTGCTCATCGAAAAGAGTCCGTCCCTCGGCGGCCACATGGCCCGGCTGAGCGAGACCTTCCCGACGCTCGACTGCAGCCAGTGCATCCTGACACCGCGCATGGTCGAGGCCGCCAACCACCCGAACATCACTCTGATGACCTCCAGCGAGGTGGAGTCCGTCGGCGGATTCGTGGGCAATTTCGAGGTCACCGTCCGCCGGAAGGCGCGCTACGTGGACCCGGCCAAGTGCACCGGCTGCGGCGAATGCTGGAGCAAGTGCCCGGTCAAGAATATCCCCAGCGAGTTCGACGCGGGCCTCAGCCGCCGGACGGCGATCTACCGGGCCTCGCCGCAGGCGGTGCCCAACCAGCCGGTGATTGACGCGCGGCACTGCCTGATGCTCACGAAGGGACGCTGCGGGGTCTGCGCCAAGGTCTGCCCGCGCGGGGCGATCAACTTCAAGGATGCGGATGAACTGGTCAAGGTGAAGGCCGGCGCGATCGTGCTGGCCACCGGCTTCGAGCTGTGGGACCACTCGGCGTACGGCGAGTACGGCGGCGGGCGGATCGCCGACGTGATTGACGGTTTTGCGTTCGAGCGGCTCGCCTCGGCCAGCGGCCCCACGGCCGGCGAGATCCGAAGGCCCAGCGACGGCGCGGAGCCGAAAACGGTGGTCTTCGTGCAGTGCTGCGGGAGCCGGGACGAAAAGGCCGGCGTGGCCTACTGTTCCAAGATCTGCTGCATGTACACGGCGAAGCACGCGATGCTCTACGCGCACAAGGTGCATGGCGGGCGGGCCGTCGTCTTCTATATGGACGTGCGGTCGGCCGGCAAAGGATACGATGAGTTCGTCCGCCGCGCCATCGAGAAGGACGGCGCGGAGTACATTCGCGGGCGCGTGAGCAAAATCTACCGGCGCGCGGACGGCAAGATCATGGTGCGCGGGAGCGACACTCTGGCCGGGACGCCCGTCGCGGTCGAGGCGGACATGGTGGTGCTCGCCGACGCCGTGACGCCGCGGCCGGATGCGCGAACTCTGGCCCGGATGCTGGGCGTGGCCTATGACGCCGACGGGTTCTTCAGCGAGGCGCATCCGAAGCTCCGCCCCGTGGAGACCGCCGTCGCCGGCGTGTACCTGGCCGGCGCCTGCCAGGGGCCGAAGGACATCCCGGAGTCGGTCGCGCAGGCGAGCGCCGCGGCCGCGAAGACGCTGGGGCTCTTTGCCCGGCCGAAACTGGAGCGCGAGCCGATCGTCGCCCGCGTCAACCGCATCACCTGCGCGCACTGCCGGGCGTGTATCAACGCCTGTCCCTATAAGGCCATCGAGGATTTCAACATCCTGGACCGGAGCGGCAAGGTCATTCGCGTCGTCGCCAACGTCAACGAAGGGCTTTGCCAGGGCTGCGGGACGTGCGTGTCGGTCTGCCGCTCGAAGAGCGTTGACCTCGACGGCTTCACCGACGAACAGGTCTTTCTGCAGATCGCGGCGCTGGGACCGGAGGAATCCGGAGTGAAGAGCCGGGGTTCGTCTTGACGGCGGGCGGCGCCTGCCGCCGATCATCGGTTGAGGACATGGAAAAAACGGAAACCATAGCCGAAAACGCTCGAGCGGGATTCGAACCTCGCATCGTCGCGTTCGTGTGCAACTGGTGCACCTACGCGGGCGCCGACCTGGCCGGCACCAGCCGGCTCCAATACGCCCCGAACGTCCGCATCCTCAAGCTGCCGTGCACCGGGCGGATCGATCCGCTCCTCGTCCTCAAGGCGTTTGAGGGCGGGGCGGACGCCGTGCTCGTCAGCGGGTGCCACCCGGGCGACTGCCATTACACGAGCGGCAACTACCACGCCCGCCGGCGCTGGTCGGTTTTCGGGAAACTGCTTGCCTTCGCCGGGATTGACGGGCGGCGGCTCTATTTTAGTTGGGTCTCCGCCGCCGAGGGGCAGAAATTCGCCGACCTGATCAATTCGATCACGAAGGAAGTCCGCTCGGCCGGTCCCTTTGACCCGGTCAACCCGGCGAGGAGGCGAACGTGAGCATCGTGGATGCCATCCGCGCGGACGCGGCCGGCCTGCTGCAGACCGGACGCGCCAAGCTGGTCCTGGGATACCGGAACCGGCAGGGGCGGCGCGCGCCGATCCTGCTCGCCGACGCGGCGGGGGCGGATCAACTGGTTTATGACGCGGAGTGCCGGCAAAACCTGGCGGCCTACCTGAGAAAGCCGGAGGTGCGCCAGCAGTTCCCCGTGGCCGTCGTGGCGGGCCCGCCGGTCATGCGGAGCCTGGTGATGCTCTCGGCGGAATCCCAGATTCCCGCCGGCGCGGTGACGGTCCTGGCGGTGGGCGAAAACGAATATCACGGCGCGCTGGACCTTGCGGCCACGGCGCAATTGCTCCGCGAGAAGTACGCGGACCCGGCGCCGGACGAAGAGCTGCTGCGCCGAGTGAGAGAAGTGGCCGCGATGAGCGAAGAGGAGCGCGCCGCGTTCTGGACCGAGCAATTCTCGAAGTGCACGCGCTGCCACGCCTGCCGCTCCGCCTGCCCCGGCTGCTACTGCCAGTGGTGCATCTCGAAGCGGAACGTGCCGCAGTGGATTTCCACGGCCGACCTTTCGCACGGCACGTTCGCCTGGAACATCACGCGCGCGTTCCACCACGCCGGCCGATGCACCCTTTGCGGCGCGTGCGAGGCCGCCTGCCCGCAGGGGCTGCCGCTGATGCTGCTGAACGCCTGCGTGGCGGAGTGCGTGGAAAAGGAATTCGGCCACAGGACCGGCTACGACCTGGAGGAGAAACCGCTGATCGGCTCGTGGCGTCCCGAGGATGACGACGGCTTTGTCCGATAAGGCAACGATGAGGATGCGATGAAGTTGCTTCGCGCAGACCGGCTGGCTGAACTGGCGGCGGCGCTGGCCGCCCGGGGTTACCGGGTGATCGCGCCGATCCGGCAGGGGCGCATCGTGCGCCTGGCGGAGTGGCGTCCGGGCGCGGCCATCGAAACGGCCGGCATTTCAGCCAACTCCGTCAAGGACTTCCTGTTCCCGCGGAGCGAAATCATAGACCGGTATTCGCTCAACGGCGGCGATTTTGTCCAAAAGGAGGTCACGCCCGAAGCGATCAAGACCGTCGCGCTGGCCGTGCGCCCGTGCGACGCGGGGTCCGTGAGCGTGCTGGACACCGTGTTCAACTGGGACTCCAACGACGCGTTCTACAACGCGCGCCGCGAGGCCTGCACGGTCGTCTCGCTGGCCTGCGTCCGCGCCGACGAGCACTGCTTCTGCACGAGCGTGGGCGGAAGTCCCGGAAGCAGCGAAGGCGCCGACGCAGTCCTGCGCGCTGCGGGCGGCGGAGAGCAACTCATCTTTGAGCCGCTGACGCCCAAGGGGCGCGCGCTGGCGGAAGCGGCCGGGGGCGCCCTGGCGGAAGGCGAGGCCGCAGCCGACCCGGTTGCGGAAATTCCCCTGCGCTTCGACATTAAGGCCGTCAGGGATTGGCTTGCCGGGAACTTCGAGTCTCCGCTGTGGCAGGAATTCGCCTCGGCCTGCCTCGGGTGCGGCGCGTGCGCGTACGCCTGTCCTTCCTGCCATTGCTTCGACATGCAGGACGAATCGAACCGGAAGGAAAGCGTGCGTTATCGGAACTGGGACTCCTGCGGGCTGGCGCTCTTCACCCTGCACACGAGCGGGCACAATCCCCGCTCGACGCAAACGGCGCGCTGGCGGCAGCGGGTGATGCACAAGCTGAGTTACATCCCGCAGCGGTTCAACCTCACGGCGTGCATGGGCTGCGGCCGCTGCTCGCGGCTGTGCCCCAACGGGCTGGCGATCTCGGAGACCTGCGAGAAGATCGCCCGGCTGTGCAAAGCCAACCACGAAGGGGGAACGCCATGAATATCTACAAACCGGTCGTGATGCGCCTGCTGGAGGCGCGCGAAGAGGCGCCCGACGTGCGGACGTTCCGGCTGGAGTTCCTGGACGCGGCGGCCCGGTCCGATTTCTTCAGCCGGTACCGCGTCGGGCAGTTCGGGCTTTACGGCGTGCCGGGGGCAGGCGAAAGCACGTTCTGCGTGGCCAGCCCGCCGACGCGGCAGGAGTACATCGAATGCACCTTCCGCAAGAACGGCCGGGTCACCCAGGCGCTTCAGGACCGGGAGGCCGGGCAGTGCATCACGTTCCGCGGGCCGTACGGGAATTGTTTCCCGATGGACTCCTGGCGCGGGAAGGATATCCTCTTTGTCGCCGGCGGCATCGCGTTGCCTCCGGTGCGGAGCGTCATCTGGAATGTGCTGGATCGGCGGAGCGACTTCGGCGCCGTCACCATCGTTTACGGCGCGCGCACCGCGGCGGACCTGGTCTATAAAGATGAGCTGGAGCAGTGGGGTGCGCGGCCGGATGTCAACCTCATGCTGACCGTTGATCCCGGCGGGCAGACGCCGGAATGGAAGGGCAAGGTGGACTTTGTGCCGAACTTGCTGAAGGCGCTCCCGGCCGCCGCGAATTCCGTCGCAGTCGTCTGCGGCCCGCCGATCATGATCAAGCTCTCATTGCCCGTTCTGAGGGAGCGCGGCTTTTCCACGGCGGACATTTACACCACGCTGGAAAACCGCATGAAATGCGGCGTCGGCAAGTGCGGGCGCTGCAACGTCGGGCCTATGTACGTCTGCAAAGACGGCCCGGTCTTCACGGCGAAGCAACTGGAGACGCTGCCCCAGGCAGACATGTGAAGCGGGCGCACAAAAGCCCGTCCCCTCCGCCGTTTCCACCGTGCTTCAGTCCCTTGCCGCCCGTTGATGTATATGTTACTCTCAGGCCGGTTGATGGGAGGAAAGCTCCGCGATGAAATACAAAGTGGTCATTCACAAGGCTGAAGAAGGCGGGTATTGGGCGGAAGTGCCGGCGGTGTCGGGATGCTTTTCGCAAGGCGAGACGGTTGACGAACTCATGGAGAACATCCGCGAGGCTCTGGTCGCCTGCCTGAAGACGCTTTCTGAAATGGGGCAGCCGGTCGCCGAGGACGTCGAAGTGCGCGAGGTGGCTGTTTGAAAGCGCTCTCCGGCCTGGAATTCTGCCGCCTGCTGGAAAAGCACGGGTGGCGATTGCGTCGTATCGCCGGAAGTCATCACATCCATGCACACCCGGAACTGCCGAAGGTTCTCTCAGTTCCCGTGCACGGAAGCAAGGCGCTCAAGCAGGGCCTTCAGCGGGCATTGCTCAAAGCGGCCGGAATTGATGCGGAGTAAGAACCGTCGTGCGTGCGGCGGCCGTATGACCCATCCCGGTTGAAAGCCGAAGAACCGTGGCAACTTCTGTCCCCGACGGAATCTCTTCCCTGCTTCCGCGCGAGAAGACGTGCCTCAGCGCGCGCAAGCTGCGGGATATGTACGCGCGCAAACCGGACGCCCCGTTCTTTCAGCGCGAGTTCGGGTTCTTCTGCCTGGAGCGATGGAAGGAGCAGGGCATGCCGCCGGATGCGCCCCTGGAGAAACTCTTCGGCTATGACCCGCCCGGTAATCATCACCTGGGCGGCCTGGGTTGGTGCGAAGCGGCATTCAGCCCCGCGTTCGAGGAGCGCATTATCGCCGATCGCGGGGAGCATGAATTGGCCCAGGACGCCGCCGGACGGCATGTCCTGTTCTTCAAGGGCCGGCGCAACGGATTCATGCCGGAGTACGTCGCCCACCCGGTGAAAGACCGGAAGACGTGGGAGGAATCGTGCAAGTGGCGCCTCGACGCGTCCACCCCGGCCCGCTACGCCGACCTCGACGCGCGGATGGGACGGGCGCGCGAAGCCGCTTCGAGAGGGTTGATCGTCAGCCAGCAGGTCATCGGCGGCTACATGTATCTTCGGAGCCTCATCGGCCCGCTGGACCTGCTCTATATGGTTCACGACGCTCCGGAGCTCATCCATGACTGCATGCGGAGCTGGCTTGCCCTGGCGGATGCCGTCACCGCCCGCCATCAACAGCACGTGACGTTCGATGAACTTTTTTTCGGCGAGGACATCTGCTACAACCACGGCCCGCTCATCTCGCCGAACCAGATGCGCGAATACCTGATTCCCTACTATCAGCAGTTGATTGCGAACATCCGTTCGCGCCAGATTGACAAGGCGCGCCACCTCTATTTCCAGATTGACACGGACGGCGACGCCAGGCCGGTGATTCCGATCTATCGGGAACTGGGCATGGACGTCATGAGCCCCTTCGAGGTCGCCGCCGGATGCGACGTGGTGGAAATCGGGCGGCAGTACCCCGACCTGGCCCTCCTCGGCGGCGTGGACAAGCGCGAACTGGCCAAAGGCAAAGAGGCCATTGACCGCCTTGTCGCCCGCATCTTCCCGGCCATGCGCCGGCGCGGCGGCTATCTGCCCACGTGCGACCACGGCGTGCCGGAGGAAGTCCGCTACGAGGATTATCTGCACTATCGCAAACGCTGCCTGGAGTTCACTGCGTGAACGCCACAACTCGTAATCGTAATCCTAATCGTAATCGTACTCGGCCTTCGTTGGCGTGAAGGAAAACGGCGATTAGGATTACGAGTAAGAGTACGATTACGATGTTTTCAGACCTGTCGCTTGACGGCGGCCGGGCGACCATATAATCTCCTGTCGGAAAGTGGCTCGTAGTGTGCCCGTCCCATCCTTCGTAGCCCTCCGGGCTACTTCGGAGGGCGAAGAAGGAAAGGCATACGAAGCAGCGCCTGACGGCGCTACAAGCGAGGCTACGGCAAATCCCGGTTCATGAGGCCCGCGTGAAATGAGCGATCAGGCGTTTGCGATCAGAACGAAGCGGATTCAGGCGTCCTTTCTCGACTTGAAGAAGCGGCATCCGGAGCGTTTCAAGCGCCGGCTGACCCTCTCGTGGAGCAATTGGGGGTTCGGCATGGAGCCGCTGGCCGATTCGGCGGCTCGGCTGGCGAGGCATGACATTCGGTTCATTGAACTGCACGGGAACCGCTACGGCGCGGACATGGGCTATCGCGCCGGGGAGGTGAATGCGATCCTGTCGGGGAACGGCATTTCCGTCGCCGGCATTTGCGGGATGTTTTCGGCGGACAATGATCTGTCGAGCACTTACGGTATCATCCGGCAGAATGCCGTGGATTACATCCGGCGGAACCTGGCGCTGGGGAAAGAGACGGGCGCCGGATATTTTCTGGTCGTCCCCGGCGCGGTAGGCCGGCCGCAGAGGTTCGATGACTTTGAGTTCAACCGCTCGGTGGAGACGCTCCGGCTCGTGGCCGATCTATTCGTGGAAACCGGCATCCGCGGAGCGGTGGAGCCGATCCGCTCGGCCGAGGTCAGTTTTTGTCATACGGTCTCCGACGCCGTCCGCTACATCGAGGCGGTCAACCATCCGGGCGTCCAGGCGATCAACGGCGACGTCTATCACATGCAGTCCGAGGAAAGCCACATCGGAGAGGCCATTCTCCAGGCGGGCGCGCGGCTGGTCAACCTGCACATGGCCGACAGCAACCGCAGGGCGCTGGGCGACGGATCATTGGATTTGGACACGATCATCATGGCGCTCTATCTTGTCGGTTTCAACCGCGAGGGTTGTTTCGTGACTCCGGAACCGCTGGGCCCCGGCGGCGATCCGTATCCCGCGATGTACGGCAATCCGGACAAGAAAGTGCTGGACGAGATGGTCCGCAAAACCGCGACCTGCTTCTGGGAGCGCGAAGAACAGGCGCTGTCGCTGTAACGGGCGTTATGGCGTTCGTATAAAGAAAGGAATGCTCTCGCCAAGACGCAAAGAACGGCAAAAACATCATGAAAACGGCACGCCAACAACGGGTTTCACGCAAAGACGCCAAGTCGCAAAGAACGGCAGGGCTTGTTTCACGCCATGAAAGCCGTTTCCTTCTTTGCGTCTTTGCGACTTTGCGAGAGACCTGTCCTTTTCTTACGCGAAGATCAATATAAGACCGCTCCGCATTCGCCGGCGCGGCGGGAGAGGAGGCTGAACGTGGTGAAATCAGGACTTGTATCCGTGACCTTTCGCAAGCTGAAGCCCAGGGAAGTGGTTGACCTTGTGGCGCAGGCGAAATTGGCGGGGATCGAATGGGGCGGCGATATCCACGTGCCGCACGGCGATGCGGCCCGGGCGCGAGAGGCGGCCAGGATGACGAAGGAGGCCGGCTTGAAGGTCGCGGCGTACGGCTCCTACTACTACGCCGGACTCGGGGGACCGCCGGCGTTCGAGGCGGTGCTCGATTCGGCGTTGGAGTTGGGCGCGCCGCTCATCCGCATCTGGGCCGGGAAAAAAAGTCCCTCCGAGGCCAATCCCGGCGACCGGAAGAAGGTGGTGGACGACTCAATCCGCATCGCCAACATGGCGGCCAAGCGAAAGGTCGCGCTGGCGTTCGAGTTCCACAATAACACGCTCACAGAGACGACCGAGTCGGCGATGCAGCTTCTCAGCGAGATCGGCTCGGCCAATGTCCGGACTTACTGGCAGCCGCACTCCAAGGACGCGCTCGGCGGCAACCTGCTCAGCCTCAACACCGTTTTGCCCCGCCTGGCGCACGTCCATTGCTATCAGTGGGACGCGGCCACGAACGTGCGCCAGGCGCTCGAGCAGGGCGAATCGGAGTGGAAACAATATCTCGTCCGCATCCGGCAGGCCGCCGGCGACCGATACGTGATGATCGAGTTCGTGAAGGACGACTCGCCCCAAGCGTTCCTGCGCGACGCGGCCACCCTGCGGAAGTGGCTGGCCTGAAGAGAACGCCGCGGCGCCGCCGGCCCTTCATTTCGTCACGGCCGCTGCGGAGATGGGCCGGGTGAAGCGGTCACAACCAATATTATCGCCGGACACCGGGGAAAATATGCCGCTGGTTGGGGAAATCCGCTGGACGGGAGCTACCATCATTCCTGATTCCTGGCTTAAGAGGGCTTGATGCCGCTGGGCGAATTAGTATGACGGCGGCTGACGTATGCTTTGGGTGAGGGGGTTTGGTGCCCGGCAAACGTAGGTTTGGCTAGAAAACAAGTTAGGCATGAAGTCGCATGCGCTTCTTCAGGCACACTATTGCCGGATACGGATGTACAAAGCGCTGCGGCTATCATCGCTCCGTCATCAGCCCGTCTCTATCGCCCTTCCATGTGATCGCCGCCGCGACAGCGACAGTTCCTATATGGATCGTCACGCTTCGTGAGCCGTGGAGTTTTCCATGGTACTATTTATTCGGCATTTTTGCAGGCGAACTTCTGCTCGTGTTTGTTGCGGGGTTTATTCCTAGCGTCGTGCTGACACCTTTCAGTCCCTCGCCGTTGCGGCACTGCAGGAAGTGCGGCGCACAGATGTTTTTTGCCGGCCAGCATTTCGACCCTTTGGGTTCAAGAACACCTCACTGGAAGGATGTTGTCATTTTCGTTATCTTCATAGGGCTGAACGTGATGGTCTGGCACGCGTTGATGCACACACCGTGAGATACATTTGCATGCCTATCCATTCAGTGCAGCGAGCGCGGGCTGACAACCGTGCCGCTCTGCATGCGGTCGGCAAAGAGAACACAACTACTGGCTAATCGCCCTAAGCGATTTCCCGCCCTGCCGGCGTCTTAGCATCAAGCAGGTAATGCGCACGGCCCGATGAAGTCCGCGGCTCACTGCTTCCGCGCGCCGTGGGGCGCGAAACTGAGGCGACCGTTCATTTCCGCAGGTCCGAAATGACCGGATCGGTCTGGCGGCATCGGTCCATGAGGCGCATGACGGCGAGGGTCTCCTCGGGCTTGGCGAAGGGGGCGGCGCCGGTGCGGATGGCGCGGGCGAAGTCGGCGTAGACGTCCACCTGCAGGCGCGGGTCCACCTTGACGGTCTCTTCCACGAACTTGATCTGCTCGCAGTAATATTTGCGGCCGGTGCTGGCCAGGCGTTTGTTCAGGCGGATGGGCGGGAGTTTCTTCGGGTTGTAGTAGCGAAGGTAGAACGATTTGCCGTCCGACCGGATTGCGCCGCACGTGCCCCAGACGATCAGGTGGTAAGGGGAAATGGTGGACGCCTGGTTGATCTCAACGTCCCCGAGGACGCCGCGCCGTGTCTGCAGGATGAGCGTGACGGTGTCCTCCGCATCGCCCAGCGAAGCGACGATCTGCCGGTGGCAGAAGATCCGCTGGATGTCGTAGCCGATGAGCTGAAGCGTGGTGTCTATGGCGTGCGCGCCGTAGTTCGCGAGCATCCCGCCGCCGTACTTCCGCAGGGCCTGCCAGTCGTTCCGACGCCAATGGCTGAACATGCCGTTCTGAACGTGGACGATCCGGCCGATCTTGCCCGAGGCGATGATGCGCCGCAGGTGCTGGAACTCCGCCCCAAGCCGGGCGGGCTGATAGACGGTCAGGGCGCGCCGGCGCTTTTTGGCCTCGCGGATGATGGCCGCCGCTTCGCGGGCGTCGCGCGCCATGGGCTTTTCCAGGATGACGTGCAGTCCCCGGCGCAGCGCCGCCAGCGCCATCGGTTTGTGAAGATGGGTGGGGGTGGCGATGACGACGGCGTCGAGGTCGGACTGTTCGAGCATCTGCGCGTAGTCGGCGAAGGCGCGGCATTTCAGCTCGCGTTCCGCCTCCGCGCGCCGGTCGGCCTCCATGTCGCAGGCGGCGACGAGCCGGAAATCGGGGTGCTTGACCAGCGCGCGGGCGTGCTGCTGCCAGCCGATCCGGCCGAGTCCCGCCAAGGCGATGCGCAACGGCTTCTCGTTTTTCTTCATCGGTTTTCACTCCGCTTTCTCTGGTGGGGGCAGGGAAAAGACCAACTTGTTTCAAAGGCTCGTAATCGTAATCTTACTCGTAATCGTAATCGCCGTTTTCCGTTTCAGCCTAACGAAGGCCGAGTACGATTATGATTACGATTACGATTACGATGGACGGACGGCTCTCCGCGCCTTTCGTGGGTTTTGGAACAAGCTCCGGCTTGCGCCGGGACGCCGTCCGGTATATACCACCGCGCGGCGCCAGGCGTCAAGAGTTCTCGACAATGGCGTTGCGACCCGGGCTTTGCATCATTCCGTTCGGCGGCCAGGAGCGGCGGTACTGCTGTGTGCCGAAGTGATCGAGGTCGTCCGTCAGGATGAACATGCCGCCGGCATGCCAGGTGTTCCCGCGGGCGAGCCAGTCGCAGATGCCTCGCTGAAGGCTGGTGTCGCGGGGCGCCGTCGCGAGGTTGAATTCGTCTTGCAGGAAGACGAACCACAGGCTTCCGAGGCCCCGCCCTCCGACGGGATACAGGTAGAGTTCGCGCAGGCAGCGGACGAGATTCGATGAGGGCGGCAGGATTTCCTCGAGGTCCGGGCTGAACATCCACGAGGTGCAGACGATCGCCGCCGGCGACTGGTTGGGAAAATATCGGCGGAAAAACGCCACGGCCCGCCGCATGGATCCGACACACTCCTCGAGCGAGAATCTGTCGCCCGCGGGGATGTGCATCTGGAGCACCGGGTCTCCCCTGACAAGGACGCGCTGCCAGTCGGCGAGCGGCAGTTCCACTTTCCGATGCTCGGCGACGCCGAACGGCGAGATGGGATACCCGGCGACCGCGGAGTCGGAAAAAAGGAGCGTGGACTTCCACGCCGGCTGCGTCGCGGCCGCTTCGGCATTCGTCGCATATCCCCGGGGATCGAACGCGATTCCCTCCTCGGCCAATGCGGCGACAGCGCGCGACTTGCGGTGACGGAAAACCTGCATGGGCGCGGTATTGGGCCGGCCCCAATACTCGAGCCGGCCGAAGCGAAAATAGAGGTTATGCCGGACGTAGTTCCTGAGCCATCCGATCATCTGCTTGAACACCCCCAGCCGGCCGCTGTGCGCGCGCGCGTAGTACAGGCTCATGGAGTACACCTGGCGGCTCGTTTCCCGCGTGACCTCCTCGGGCACGCCGATCGAGCGGTGATACGCGCGCATCAGGGGCACCATGCCTAGGGCGATGAGCAGGTAGAAGACGCCGCTGGAGTCGCCCAGGGAACTCTCCAGCTTCGGCCATTTCGCGAAGGACGAATCCGCGCAGTGATAGAGCCGCCGGTAGCCGTGCCAGGCGAGCCGCAAAAGGGCCGGGTCATCCGCAATCCGCCGCGCCGCGGCTTCCAGGGCGGGCTCGACGGATTTGTCGAAGCCGCTCCACTCACGGCTGGAACTGAATTCGCCGGGAGTCAGGAACGAGGGGCGGACCGGCGGGAGCAGGCTCATGGACTCGTCCCAGGCCGGGCGGACGTCTTCAAGGGCCGGCATTTCCTGGAGGGCGGAAAGGACTTCCTCAAGCTTCACGTCTCTTCTCCTGACAACGGCCGGCCGCCAAGTGCAGCGTTTCGCAAGTTCAGTGTGTCTTCTCAAATGCCGTACTATCGGTCTTCGCGTAAGAAAAGGAAAGGTCTCTCGCAAAGACGCAAAGAGCGCCAAGAACAACATAATCAGGCTGTTTCTCGTTCTTTGCGCTCTTTGCGTCTTGGCGAGAGCATTCCTTTCTTTATACGAACGTCAATAAGCAGCGCATTGTGACGACTGAGGCCATACCCGTCAAGCGAGTCCCGGGGGTGGTAGTAGATCGTCTTGCGGGCCTCGCGCCAACCGTCAGAACCGGAATTTCCGCTGCTTGAAAACTCTCAGGCAGGCGTCCGCAACATCCGCGTCATAGAGAATGCCCTTGTTCGCGAGTATTTCTTTGAGGGCCGCCGCCAGGCTGACCGGCGGCCGGTAAGAGCGCTTGGAGACCATCGTCTCGACCACGTCGGCGACGGCGAGGATCCGCGCTTCCAGGAGGATGGCGTCTCCCTTGAGGCCTTGCGGATAGCCCGAGCCGTTCAGCCGCTCGTGGTGCTGCAGCGTGGCGAGGGCGACCGGCCAGATGAAGTCTATCTCCTTCAGGATGTCGTAGCCGAATTGAGGATGAGTCTTGACGATGCTGAACTCCTGGTCGCTGAGCCTTCCGGGCTTGAACAATATTTCGGCGGGTATCGCGAACTTGCCGAGGTCATGCATGTAACCGGTGATGCGGACTCCTTCAACCTGGTTCGCCGGCAGCCCCATTTCGGCCGCGATGGCGGACGAAAGCTCCGCGACGCGCTTCTCGTGTCCGGCGGTATAGGGGTCGCGGAATTCCAGCGCGGAGGAGATCGCCTTGGCCGTCCCGTACATCATGTGACGGAGCCGGCCGGCGCTTTCCTCCGCCGCCTTCTCGGCGCGTTTCCGCTCGGTGATGTCGGTGACGGCGCCGATCCACTTGCGCGGTTTTCCCGCGTCGTCGTACATCACGCTGCCGCGGTCGAGCCAGTAGAGATAGGTGCCGTCCTTGCGCTTCACGCGGCATTCCAGGCAATAAGGCTCCTCGGACTTCAGCTTCCTCTCAACGGCCGTCAGGACGCGCTCGCGGTCTTCCGGATGGAGCCGGCTCATCCACGCCTCCATCGTTCGCGGGAACCGGTTCGCCTCGTACCCGAGAAGTGCGTCCACCGCTCCGAACCAGTCCACGCGGTCGCCGAGGTCCCACTCGTAGATCAGGTTCGTCGTGGATTCAGCGGCCGCGCGAAAGCGCTCGTTGGCCGCGCGCTCGCGCTCGAGTTCGGCCTTGAGCCGCGCGATTTCAGGAGCAGGAGATTCCGCCTTCGAGCCCCATGCGGCACGCTTGACTTGCCTGGCCATTCGCCGTCCCCCCCTGTTTTCCATGGTTGCGCAACGTGAATTCGCCCGTCTCATGTTACCACAAGATCCCGGCGGACGTAAGCTTCAGTCAGCAGAGTGCAGTTGCCATTGCCGCGGTATGGCTGTATCCTGTTGGCGTTAGGAATGGAGCGCCGCATGATCTACCTCCTTGACCTGTTCGGGACGGGCGTCTTCGCCGTCACCGGGGCGCTCGCCGCCGTCCGGAAACGCATGGACATCTTCGGCGTGACGGTCGTAGCGATGGTCACCGCCATCGGCGGCGGCACGCTGCGCGATCTGGTGTTGGGGCGCGTTCCGGTCTTCTGGGTCCGAGACTCATGTTACATCGTCGTCATCCTGGCGGCTACGGTCGGCACGTTTGCCTGGGCATGGGTGATGCGCCACTACATGGCCCAGTTGCTCGTAGCCGACGCTTTGGGGCTGGCAGTCTTCACCGTCATCGGCTCGAAGGTGGCGCTCGCGGAGCACGCGAGCGCGCTGGTTGCAATCATGATGGGTGTGATGACCGGCGCGGTGGGCGGCATTCTTCGCGACGTCCTCTGCAACGAGGTCCCTCTCATCCTGCGCAAGGAAATCTACGCCACCGCGTCGCTGGCGGGTGCGATCATCTATGTCGCGGGGGCGCGGTTGGGGACGAACCAGAACCTGATTATCCCGCTCGCAATGGCCGTGGTCTTCCTGACCCGTCTCGCGGCGATGAAGTGGCGGCTGTCGCTTCCGGTCGCACGGGAGGAATCCGGCGACAAGGATGCTTGAACGGCGAAGCCTGACGGACTCGGCCGCAACCGCCCCGCCACAGCGGGACGGATGCGCCGATCGTGTAATTGGGCTGACGCCGCGCGTCGAGAATCATGCACGATCTGAGGATGGAATGCAGCCCCGATAGAGATCGGACTTCCAAGGAGACAATGTGCCCTCCATCACGATCCGCGACATCCGCGTCATTTTGACTCAGCCGGGATCCGCTCAACTGGTCGTGGTCAAGGTTGAGACGTCTGAGCCGGGTCTCTACGGCCTCGGCTGCGCGACGTTCACGCAGCGGACCACGCCGGTCAAGGCCGCTGTCGAGGACTTCCTTCGACCGTTCCTGAGGGGGAAGGAAGCGCAGCGGATCGAGGACATCTGGCGGACGGCGTGGGTCAGCTCGTACTGGCGCAACGGGCCGGTGCTGAACAACGCCCTGTCGGGCGTGGACATGGCGCTGTGGGATATCAAGGCCAAGCTCGCGCGGATGCCGCTGTATGAACTGCTGGGCGGGAAATGCCGCGAGGGGGTGACGGTCTATCGCCATGCCGACGGCCGCGACGCGGCGCAAGTCGAGGAAAGCGCGCGCGCCTTCATCGAGCAAGGATATCACGTCATCCGCTGCCAGTTGGGGGGCTACCAAGGCGCGGCGCCGGCGCGCCGGAAGCCTGAAGGCGCGCTCTCCGGCGCTTATTACGATCCGGACGCCTCTGCCCGAAGTATCACCCGGCTGTTCGAACATCTCAGGAGCAAGCTCGGCTTCGAGGTTGAGCTGGTGCACGACATCCACGAACGCCTGCCCCCGGTCGAGGCGGTTCGCCTCGCCAAGGCGCTGGAACCGTACCGGCTTTTCTTCCTGGAAGATGCTTTGCCGCCGGAGCAGATCGAATGGTTCCGCGCGATTCGGCAACAGTGCGTTATGCCGCTGGCGATGGGCGAACTCTTCAGCAATCCCTGCGAGTGGATGCCGCTCATCGAGAACCGCCTGATTGACTTCATCCGCTGCCATGTCAGCGCCATCGGCGGAATCACCCCGGCGCGGAAGCTGGCCATGCTATGCGAGGCGTTCGGAATCCGCACCGCATGGCATGGGCCTCCGGATGTCTCGCCGGTCGGCCATGCAGCCAATGTTCACCTCGGCATCAGCGCGCCGAACTTCGGCGTTCAGGAATGGTCCGGGTTCACCGATGCCGAGCGCGAGGTCTTTCCCGGCTGTCCCGAGGTGCGGGGCGGGTACGCCTATCCCAATGACCGTCCGGGCCTCGGCATAGATTTGGACGAGGCAAAGGCGGCGAAATATCCCTGCTCCAATACCCTTCCGGAGTGGACGCTCGCTCGTCTTCCCGACGGCACAGCCACGTTTCCATAGGAGAGGCCGCGCATGTCCGATGTGATTCACCCTCCGCAGGGACCTTGCTACCCCGACCTAAAAGGCAAGAGCGCACTCGTGACCGGCGGCGGCAGCGGCATCGGACGCGGTATTTGCCTGCGCCTGGGCGCCGAGGGGATGCGCGTGTTCCTCTGCGGCCGAACCGAGAAGACCCTTCAAGAAACGGCCGAGTTAGTTCGCGCCGGAGGCGGCGAGGCCCTGCACTTCGTCGCGGACCTGTCGCAGCCGGAGCAGATTGAGGGGCTGTTCAAGCAGCTCTACGGCGTGTGCGAATCGCTCGACCTGCTCGTGCACAATGCCGCCAAACAGGGCGGCGGCCCCTTGCAGACGCTCGGCCTGGACTCGTGGCGGACGTTCATGGCGACCAACCTCGACAGCTCCTTTCTCTTGACGAAGAAGGCGTGCGAGACGATGATCCCGCGCAAGTCGGGGTGCATCATCTTCATTTCGACCATCGGCGGGTTGCGCCCACATTACCACATGGTCCCTTACGACACCACGAAGTCGGGAATTGACGGGTTCATGCGCGCGGCGGCCATCGAGCTGGCGCAACACGGCATTCGCGTGAACGGTGTCGCGCCCGGGCCGATATGGACGCGCGGCGCGGTCTTCAAGAAAGAAATCCCGTCGAGCCTCCTCGCAAAGGCCACTGTGCCGCTGGGGCGGTCGGGAGTTCCGGCGGAGATCGCCGCGTGCGTCGCCTTCCTGGCCAGCGCGCAGGCCGAATACATCGTCGGGCAGACGATCTACGTGGACGGCGGCGCAACGGTTCAGCTACACCCGCGCGGCAGCCCCGTATGACGCGCCGCGTATCCCAGGGTCTCATGACGGTTGGGCGGATCGTTTTGCAGATCGGCCGTTAAGCCACTTGACTGCGGACGCTTTGAGCGTAAAATCTCCAGTTCGAACGTGCAATGTCTTCCGGAGGACGGTCAAATGGGAAATACCGGCTCCCACAGGGGAAGTCCCCCGAAGTGTCCGAAAAGCCGACTTTTGTATCAGTGCTCTGTTGAATAAGAAGGAGAATTGCTCTGTTGAAAACATGGCAGCATGACTCTTTGAGGCTGCCTCATCGTCATTCCCCAGAGTGCGCCGCGTACGGCGCACGATGCGAAAGCGGGAATCCACGTTCTGCGCAGGATTCTGGAT
>Ga0181533_1000328_pt1 | contig 63573 bp, 64 predicted proteins | sample PEATcosm2014_Bin_45_FD_119772 | JGI IMG/M metagenome (GOLD analysis project Ga0181533, IMG submission 119772) | Peatland microbial communities from MTU Mesocosm Facility, Houghton, MI, USA - PEATcosm2014_Bin11_60_metaG | ecosystem: Environmental > Terrestrial > Soil > Wetlands > Peat | place... | reverse complement strand
TAGTGATCCGGTGGTTCTGTATGGAAGGGCCATCGCTCAACGGATAAAAGGTACGCCGGGGATAACAGGCTGATCGGAGCCAAGAGTTCATATCGACGCTCCGGTTTGGCACCTCGATGTCGGTTCATCGCATCCTGGAGCTGTAGAAGGTTCCAAGGGTTTGGCTGTTCGCCAATTAAAGCGGTACGTGAACTGGGTTCAGAACGTCGCGAGACAGTTCGGTCCCTATCTGGTGTGGGCGTAGGAGATTTGAGAGGGCCTGTCCTTAGTACGAGAGGACCGGGATGGACGAACCTCTTGTGTTCCAGCTGTCGTGCCAACGGCATGGCTGGGTAGCGAAGTTCGGTTGTGATAACCGCTGAATGCATATAAGCGGGAAGCACTCCTCAAGATGAGATCTCCCAACCCGTAAGGGAAAAGAAGGGCACAGGAAGACCACCTGTTTGATAGGCTGGATGTGCAAGTGCAGTAATGCATGTAGCTTACCAGTACTAATCGCCCGTTCGGCTTGACCATAAAATTTACTTGGCGCACCCATATTGCTCAGGATCGAAAATGATCCTGTCCCGGCGGAGGAGAAACTGTCTCCGCCCACCCAATGCTGTTCAGCAAACATCGTTTTCAGAGTTCTTTTCAGATTGGCGTTGGCGATGCCAGAGATCCTTCGGCGCAAATGCGCCTCAGGACTTCGGCTCAAGTGCTAGAGATCCTTCGCGGCTGCCGCCGCTCAGGATTTCGGCTCAAGGCTCCCGGCGCTGCGCGCCTCACGCCTTGAAAACGCCTCAAGTTTCCGGTGATTTTACCGCAGGGGAAACACCCGTTCCCATCTCGAACACGGTAGTTAAGCCCTGCAGGGCCGATTGTACTGCGCGCGAAAGTGTGTGGGAGAGTAGGTCGTCGCCGGATTAAATAACGGCTCTACGTGAATAACGTGGGGCCGATTCCTTTTTGGTCGACATTTTCACGATGAGAGATCCTTCGCGGCCTGCGGTCGCTCAGGATTTCGCCTGCGGGCTCCCGCTTCGCTCACGCCCGCAAAGCGGCTCAAGTTAAGCCCTGCAGGGCCGATTGTACTTGCGCGCGAAAGTGTGTGGGAGAGTAGGTCGTCGCCGGATTAAATAAAGGCCACCATGAGAAATCATGGTGGCCTTTTCCGTTTTGCGCCGCTTGATATCGGGACCTAGGACACCCTGCGAGGTGGCTCTTAGGTCACCTACTCCCGAATAAACTACCCCAGGTTAGCGCCGAACAACACGGCGCGGAACCTGGGGCACCCGGCAACAGACTAGTTGCTGGTATCGATTTGGGCATGCTTTAACAAGTCCAACACGTATTTTGCCGGGACGGCAAACTCTCGGGGTTGTACATACGGGCTCATCGGATCGACCCCTCCAATCACGCCGACCACCTCTTTCGCGTCGTTAATGATTGGCGCTCCGCAGTTGCTCTCTTTAAATGGCAGGGATGTATACAATCGAAACGATTCTTGCGATTTTGATGTATCTACGTTGGCACGGTTGATGTGCCCGAAGTCAGGACTGATCACCGGTAGGGAATCCGACGTAAACCCGATGCGAACAACTTCATCGCCACTTTGAGCCATAATAGTGGCTATTTTAGGGACCCAATACCTCTCAACACTATTCTCAACCTTTCCGGTCTTGAGATTTTTTGCCAACGCCACGCTATGCATTTGCCTTTCAAACGGACTAAGGTAAACGCGCAACAAGGCGAGGCCACTTTGCTCATCCGTTGCAACCAATTCTGCCCGCGTAAACATGCCTCCCCCAGCCACAATCATATTTTGTCCCAGTAGGGGAGGCATCGGTACTGCGGCAACTAATCTGTTCTGATGACCGCTGATGGATTTCGCGCAGGTCACGGCATAGCCCTTTGTACTTACCCAGAATCCCGTTGCGAGTGGACGATGTTCGGGAGCTTTGTTTGGAGAGACTGGCGTTTCCTCGACTATTTGAATGGCAATTCCGGTACCGAAGTCAGCGAGTTCCTGAGTTGTAAATTTGCGTCGTTCGCGGGCCGGTTTACTGTAAGCGATTTCTGGCGGACGAATGCGCCGTTCAATGATCGGTAATCCTTCTTTATCAGCTGCTTGATTGATTTCCCTGGGTACGGCCACAAAAAGTTGATACGAGAAAATAATGACCCATACGGCAAGAGTCACGCCAACTACGCGCAGATTGTTTTGCCATCGTTGCTTCATGACCGTCCAGCCCTTTGTGGACCACTCAAGCAACAACAGCAATATGGGAATGACCGCGAAGGCCACCATTATGGCCAGCGTAGTGGTCCCCATTGCGGCGACAAACAACCGCCAAGCCCGTTGTAGCAGTTCCCACAACAACAGCATGGCGCAACACCCCTGCCAGCCCTTGCGCCGATGGCTTACACTGGCTGCGTTGAGGGTCTAGGGCGCAAGGCTAGTCTCAGGATTGTATCGTCTCGCCCGCTAAATGACAGCCTCTTTGGTTTCTGGAGATATTTGGTTAGATTTGGGGTCTGTGGTAAACGAAACCCCACCACTACCGTTCTTGAAAAGCCAAGTGGCGCAATTGTGCCTGTCGCGATAACATGTTGCGCAATCGGTTAGCTGAAGTCCCATTCCAAAAGTTTTAGGAAAGTTCACCATGAACTGTTGCTCGGCTTCCAATCGCACTCTGGCTTATGTGGTCTTCCGGCTGGCGCTGGGGACCAATTTTATGTTCCACGGGCTGGCCCGCATGCTTGGCGGCGGCGTCGAAGGCTTTGCTGCCGGCACCACCAAGGCATTTGCCGGTACGCCCCTGCCGCCGGGCCTGGTCCATGCCTTCCTCTCCGTGCTGCCTTATGTGGAGTTGATCCTGGGCGTGCTGATTTTTTTCGGGCTGTTTACGCGCTGGGCGCTGGCGATTGCCGGGCTGCTGATGGCCGCGCTGATGTTCGGAACCTCTATGCGCAGCGACTGGGTTACGGTATCGATCCAGATGATCTACTCCATCGCGCTTTATCTGGCGCTGGCGAACCTCGACGATAATTGCTGTGCGCTGGACAGGCTGTTCGGCAAGAGCAAGGCTTGACGCTGGCGCAGTTTGCGAAGGTGTAGCCGGACGCGGCGGGGAAGAATGCATGGACCCTCACGCCGCCCAGTCACCCCAGCGAGCCGAGCCTCGCCGGGGAACCCCGACAAACGCGCGGCTCAGGGTGACACCATGAACCGCTACGGAGGGATACACCGATTGGAGGTCCGCCCCAACGGCAGTCATTCTATCAAGCACCCAGCGCTTGCCGTGGACCCCGGATGCCCGGCCGTTTTTCGGGATATACTTTTTCTCGGAATCGGTCTGGAGGCAGACATGAAAAGCTCTGGCGAGGGGGAGAGCCAGACCAAAGTCCCGCAAGGCAGCCCGGAGGAACCGGTGCGCAAGCGCCGTCGGATTCACTGGGTTTTCCCCTTGGGGATCGGGTTGGCGGGATTGGCCTCGGCCGCCGCCTTCATACTGCGCGGCTGCTGGCACAGCAATATGAGCTGGCCCGCCCGGGCAGAAGACGAACACGGCGATTTTTCCTACCAGGTTTGCATGGACTGCGGCATCATGCGCTTGTTCGACGAGCGTAAGTTCCGCGGCGTAGGGCCCTACGGATACGATCTGCACGCCCTGATCGCCGGTGAACGGCTGTTGCGGCGCCAGCGCATGCTGCGGGCGGAGCAGCAAAGATCCAGGCTGGCTGACAAGTCGAAGAATCCGACCGCAAGCGCCGCTGATTCCGGACGCAAAGCGGATACCAATTTGGGGTAGGTTCGGCATCCAATCAAGTGGTAGGCCGGGGAGGCGGACGATTCAGCCTTCGGGCTAGTTCGTCAGCGTAAGAACATGAGACTGCTGATTCACTGGATCACCAGCGCTTTGCTACTGCTGGTTGTGTCGCATATTGTTCCCGGGTTTATCGTGCGCGGCTTTGTTCCCGCCCTGGTGGCGGCGCTGGTTATGGGACTGGTAAACGCCACGCTGGGCCTGTTTTTGAAGATCCTCACCTTTCCGCTCACGATCATCACCTTCGGCGTGTTTCTGCTGGTCATCAACGCCCTGATGCTGCTATTTACGTCTCACTTTGTCCCGGGATTCAGTGTGCAGGGATTCAGTCCGGCATTCTGGGGAGCGCTTCTGCTCGCCGTTTTGCAACTACTATTGCGCTGGCTGACTCCGGGCCGGGCCGTGTAACAAATGTTTAGACCTGTCATTCTGAGCGACCGAAGGGGAGCGAAGAATCTGCTTTTTGTGAAATGTGAAAAAAACAGATCCTTCGCTGCGCTCAGGATGACACCCACGAGCTGTGTTTAGTCGTGTGAGGTGTTTCTAGAAACCGGTCTACGTCCGTGCCGGCAACTTTTCCAAGGCCCGCAAGCGGCGAACTGTCTCCGCCAAATCGCCCTGCTGAAACAGACGAATTGCGGCTACTCCGGCCGCTCCCGCCGCGAGACATGAAGCGGCATTGGCGAGGCTCACGCCACCCAAGGCTAATATCGGAACGCCAGCACCGCGGTTGGCCTCGCTAAGAGCTTCGCATCCGATGCCTGGCAGCCTGGAAACCTCGCCCGCTTCTGGCGGCGCCGAGGACACTGGCGGGGTCGACAGGATTTTTTCGAAGATCGGAGCCAGTACTACGAAGTCGGCTCCGTGCCCGGCCGCGAGTCGCACTTCGGAGGCCGCGTGGCAGGAGACGCCGACAAGAAAGTTTTGGGTCTCAAAGCGGCTGGCGCAGGCCTTCTCGGCAATCATGCGCGCCTGGCTGGCAGCGAGGTCGCCGGAGGTGAGGTGTACCCCGCCGGCGCCGACAGCCAGCGCTATGTCAAGCCGCGAGTTGATCAACAGCCGCGTGTGGTCGCGGTGAGGCTCGATCCTGCGCAATGCTTCCTCGGCCAACTGCGCGAGCGCGCGCGCGGCAAGATCTTTTTCGCGCAACTGGATCCAATCAACTCCGGCCGCGGCGGCCTGGGCGATGCGGTCGAGAAGCTGCGCCCGGCGCTCGACACTGCCGCCTGGGAACTGGTTGCGGTCGGTAATGTAGTAGAGCAGCACAGAAGAAGTTTCAGGTTTTCGGTCGTAAGTTTCAAGCAGAGATGAGCGAAGGCCCGAACAGCTTCTTGCTTTAACGTATTGTCGGGTACACAGCTCGGATGTTCGGCCCCAATTATCCCGGCGTGTCACCCTGAGGAGCGTCCGTTAGGACGCGACGTAAGGGTCAATGTATTTGCTTCTTACGGCCTGCGGGTGGCGCACGGTCAAATGCATAGATCGTCACGTCGGTTCGCAAAAGCGGCGAACCTCCTCACGATGACACTTGCAGCGAAGGATACAGTATCTCTGGTAATGCTCTAGATACACCAATCCGGGAACCGCTCTAGTGCGGTCCTCACATGCCGTCATAGTTCGGGCCGCCGCCGCCCTCCGGCGGAACCCAGGTGATGATCTCGTACGGGTCCATGATGTCGCAGGTCTTGCAATGCACGCAGTTGGAGGGATTCAGGTGAATTTCCCTGGCGCCGGGCACAACCGCGGACTCGACCATCTCATAGACGCTGGCCGGGCAGAAGAACTGGCAGGGATTGCCGAACTCGCGGGCACATCGCGTGTTGCAGATTTCCGTGTCGTGAATGACGAGGTGCGCGGGCTGATCTTCCTCATGGCGCGTGCCGGAGTGGTAGAGGTCTGTGAGCTTATCGAAGGTAAGTTTACCGTCGCCCTTGGTCCAGCCGGTGATCTGCGCGGGTTCGTCCCATCCGAGCGCGTCGGCCAGGGTGCGCATGCGTTTGTGGCCGGCGTGGGCGGGGTAGCGCTCCATCAGGCCACGGCCGCCGGAGATCTGTTGCAACGCCGCGTTGGCGAATCCCTGTAGCAGGCCTCCCTCGAAGCCCTGGTGGAAGTTGCGCACCGGGTAGAGCTCGCGCTTGATCCAACTGGCGTCGACCTTTTCCTTAAACGCCTGCAGTTGAGCGGCGGAAAAGTTGCCGGCGATGAGCGCGTCGAAAGCGGCTTCCGCGGCCAGCATACCGCTCTTGATGGCCAAGTGAATGCCTTTCAGCCGCTGCGCGTTGAGGAAGCCGGCCGAGTCGCCGATGATCATCCAGCCGTCGCCAGCCAGCGGCGGCATTGCCCACCATCCGCCATAAGGGAGCGTCTTGGCACCGTAGCGGACGATCTTGCCGCCTTCGAGCAGGCCGCGAACGAAGGGATGCTGCTTGAAGGATTGCAGCACGTGCTGCGGGTCTGTGCGCGGGTCCGGGTAATCGAGTCCGGTAACGAATCCGAGCGAGACAACGTTATCTTTGCCGCCGTAGATCCAGGCGCCGCCATACTCCCTGGTGGTCAGCGGCCAGCCCATGGTGTAGATGACCTGGCCACGGCCGATGCGCCCCGAAGGGACCTCCCACAGCTCTTTCACGCCGGCCCCGTAGGTCATGGGATTGCGGTCGCGGTCGAGTTCGAAACGCCCGGTCAGTTGCTTGGTGAGCGAGCCGCGCGGGCCTTCGGCCAGGATCAGGATCTTCGACTTCAGGTCGTAGCCGGGTTCGAAATTCGCCTTGGGCTGGTTCTGCTTATCGACGCCCTTGTCGTCGGTGCGCACGCCGGCGACCTTGCCCTCTTCGATCAACAGCTCACTGCCGGCAAACCCGCTGAAGATGGTGATGCCGGTCTCCTCAACCTTGGAGCCAAGCCATTTGACGAAGCGGTTGAGCGAGATGACGTAGTTGCCGTGATCGCGCAGCGGAGGCGGCGTAATCGGAGCCTTGAACTTCGACTTGCGGGTAAGGAAGTAAACGGCCTCGCTGGTCACTTCCGACTCGATCGGCGCTTCGTCTTTCCAGCCGGGCAGCAACTCGTCCATCGAGCGCGGATCGAGCAGCGCGCCGCTCAGCGAGTGCTGACCAAGCTCGCGCGCCTTTTCCAGGACATAAATGTTCTCTTTCGAGATGGCAGCGTCGGGGTGAGCGGCGTTGTGCTCATCGATGAGTTGAGACAGACGCAGCGCGCAGGCTAATCCGGCGGGTCCGCCGCCGACGATGGTCACGTCCGCTTCCATCAGCGGGTGCTCGACATCGGGAATCGCTTTGCGGAAGATCATAAGAATCGTTTCAAGGTTTCAAAGTTTCAAGGTTTCGAGCCTGCCCGCAAGGAGGCAAGCAGCCGATTCAATAACCCTAGCACCTCGTACGCGTGCTGCTGAAGCTGCATCTGCGTCGCCTGCGACAGATACGAAAGATCGCCCGCGATTTCTAACTGCGTCTCCAGCTCCAACAACGATCCGCGGGCGTTTCCAAGGAATTGCGCGAACTCGCCTCTGCTCAGCCTGCCTTGCCCTTCAGCAATATTGGAAGGTACGGAAACCGCAGCGCGTCTGATCTGAGAAGTGATGCCATAAGTCTCCGATCTCGGAAATGATTCCGTGGCACGATAGACTTCAACGGCAAGTTGTTTCGCCCTTTGCCAGACCAGAAGGTCTCTATATGAGTGCGACACTGTATTTTCTCGCCGTGAACCCGAAACCTCGAAACCTCGAAACTTTGAAACTTACGCTTTCGCCTTTTTCACCTCTTCTATCAGTGGCGGCACGATGTCGAACAAGTTGCCGACGACGCCGATATCGGCGACCTCGAAGATAGGCGCTTCGCTGTCCTTGTTGATGGCGATGATGGTGCGCGATCCCTTCATCCCGACAATGTGCTGGATGGCGCCGCTGATGCCAAGCGCAAGATAGAGTTTGGGCGCGACCGTCTGGCCGGACGAGCCGACCTGGCGCTCCATGGGCAGCCAGCCATTGTCACAGATAGGACGCGAAGCGGCGATTTCACCGCCCAGCGCGTCGGCGAGCTTTTGCGCCATTTCGAGATTCTTTTGTTCCTTGATGCCGCGGCCCACGGAGACGATGATCTCGGCCTGCGAAAGGTCCACCGCCTGCCTGGCTTCCTTGAACGGCTCCTCCGGCTGCGTGCGAATCACGCCGTCGGCGATCTGCGCCTGAGCGGTCTCAACCGGAGCGGCCGATGCGCCCTCCTGCACTTGGTCGGCGCGAAACGCTCCCGTCTGGAAGCTGGCGAACCATGGACCGCCGCCGGAGATCGAGACATCGGCGGTGAACTTGCCCTGGAACATCTGCCGGACGAACAGCAGCCGGCCGTTTTCGTACTTGAAGCCGATACAGTCGGGAACCAGGGAGACGCCGAGTGAAGTAGCGAGCTTGGGAGCGAAATCCCGCACCTGGTAGGTGTGCGGCATGAGCACGAGCTTGGGCTGGCGCTGCCGGATGAAGTCCTTGAGAGCCGCGGCAAAGCCGTCGGGCGTGTAACGGGCGAGCTTGTCGCTCTCGATGGCGTAGACCTTGGCGACCTTCTTCGCCGCGACTTCGCCGGCAATAGCGCCGACGTTGTTGCCGATGACCGCGGCCTCGACGGTCCAGCCGGTCTGCGCGGCGACGGCCTGCGCTCCAGTAATCGTCTCCCAGGAGACGCGGTTCAGTTTGCCTTCACGCTGTTCGACGACGACCAGAATCGTATCCATCTCTCTCCCTTAACTCTTTGTGCCCGGCAGGCGCGCCCGCGAGCGCAGGCGATAACCGATGATGTTCAGCACCAGTCCCGCTACCACCAAAGCGACAGCCGTGTAGATAATCCCCAGCCGCCCCAGACGGATGGCGGCCGGACTGAAAAACGTGACCAGCAAGGCAAATCCCCAGCAAATCCAACCAATGATCATGATGCTGGTTGCCGTTTCCCGCTTCTGTTCAGGACTCTCCACGATAGTCATACGCGGACTCCATCGACGGGAAGAGGGCTGCTGCCGTTTACAGCACGCGAACTTCGTTGCGCAGCTTGTCGACCAGCTTCTTGGCGATGTCGGCCGGCGAGCCCTCGAGGTATTCGGTCGTCTTTGACTTCTGCGGCACGTAAAGGCGCTCCACTTTTTGCAGGCTGTCGCCAACAGCGGAGCTGATCTCGTCCCACGTCACCTTACGCATAGGCTTGGTCTTGGCCTGCTTGATGCCGATCAGAGTCGCATACCTGAGCTTGTTGATACCGGACTGAATGGCGAGCACCGCAGGCAGCGGCATATCGACAAACTGGAAGAAACCGCTCTCCAACTCCCGTTTGACGCGAATGCCGCCATCCTTTTTTTCAATCTGCATGATGATGGTCGCATGCGGCCATCCGAGCAATTCGGCCAGCAACACGCCTGTCTGCGCGAAGCCGTAATCGTCGGACTGCAATCCGGTGAAGATGAGGTCGAACTGCTCGTCCTTGACGGCGGCGGCCAGGGCCTTGGCAAGGTTCAACGCATCGAGGGTGACGAAGCGGTCATCCTCCAGGTGAATGGCGCGGTTAGCGCCTTTGGCCAAGGCTTCACGCAAAACCTGCATCGCGCGCGCCGGCCCGGCGGTGATGACGACAACTTCGCCGCCGTGCTTCTCGCGCTGGCGCAATGCCTCTTCCAACGCATAGGCATCGGGTTCGTTCACTTCATACGACACGTCGTCGCGAATCCACGTGCCACTCTCGTTCAACTTCAGTGGAACATCCTTTTGTGGCACCTGTTTAATGCAAACCAGGATTTTCAACCGAGCACCTCTCTCCGCCGGCTCCAGCGAGAATGGCAGCCCAAAAGCTCACCATGGGCAGCTCCGCCGGAACAGGTCGAATGACAGAAAGAAATGGAAAACTGGCCCGCCGATGGCACGGACCGCGAACGGACGAGTATACCGAAAAGCAGAGCAACTCTCAAAAGCTCTGCCGCCGGGTGCAGGCTAGTCCAGAAACGCGACCGACTGCACGCCGGAAACTTCAAAGCGTTTGCGGCAGCGAACGTTCTTGCAGCCGATCAAGTCCTCTCGCCGCACCATGTAGGAGCGGGCCTTGGCAAACCTGGCGCGGTCGCGCTCGTCGGCGCGCGGCGGTAGATTGCGCCTTTTGGTACGCACCATCCAAGAGAGATCGTACTCGGCGCTCTGACGGCAATGAGGACAAGTCAGAGTGGTCTTTTTGGTTTCTTGCCGCTCGTCGTAAAACTCACGCTCTTCCATGCTGATCGGCCCCTCGTCACTACCGGCACGACCATTATTCCACACTCGGCGGAGCACGATTGCCTTCGAGCCTGGGGTGTTTGCAACCAGCCTTGGCGATTCTCAATCGGCTCGAAGGCGGGACACGCGGAAACTACCCCACGTTAGCCAAAAACTGGCGAACGTGGGGCACCAATCGAACCACCCGCCCGAGGCGAGCCGCTGCTCAGAGTTTTTTCAGCTCAGCCGCAACCTCGCCGGGCGTCCACTCGTTGCCCCCGTATTGCGCCGCGATCTTGCCGTCGGGCGCAACCAGCACGGTACGCAGCGAATGCACGATCTGTCCATTTTCGGGGACGTAGGTCAGTCCAAAAAAATCGGCGGCCTTGCGGGTTTCAGCGGGTGTGCCGGAGACGAATCGCCAGTGCTCAAACTTCGGATCGATGTCGCCCGCGTACGTCTTCCCATAGCGCATCAGGACGGCAGGCTTGTCGTATTCCGGATCGATACTGATACTGAGTAGCTGCAAGCGGCCATAAACAGCCGGGCTGGCCTGCTTCAGATCCCTGGCAAGCTGTCCGAAGTTGTTACTCATGCGGATGCAGAAGTCCGGCAGCGGACAGCGGGTGTAGATGAAGGTCAGCAATAAAGGCCTTCCGCGGAACTGATGGAGGTGCACGCGACGGCCATTCTGATCGACAAACGAGAAGTCGGGCAGCGCTTCGCCGACCTCCGGCAAGTGCGCCTTCGAAGTCGAACTGCCGGCTGCCGTCGCCGCGTTTTGGTTGATTGAGACATCGGTGATATAGGCCCGGTCGGGGCTGACGGCCAGGGTCCCGTGCAACTCATCTCCCGGCCGCGCGACGTTGAAGACCCAGTCGTCCTGAATGCGGAATGGCATCGTCATGCCCGCCATGTAGCCGGGAATGTCCTTGTGTTGCAGCGTGATCTCTTTTTTCGTTTGGTCGACGGCGATGACTTTGCCCTCGATGGGATAGCGCCGGACATCCTTCGGCTCCTTCGGCTTTGACGTACAGGATGCGAGCAGGACGAGCGCACAGAGGAGTCCTAAGAAAACGATTTTCGGCTGGTAAGGCTTGGAGTCAGTCATGCGGCCTCCGGGGACGAAAGACGAGTGTAATCCGCGCGCGCTGAGAGCGGTGTCAGGGGTTGTTATATTCCAAGAACGATTATTCCAGCGTGTCACCCTGAGGAGCGTCCGTTAGGACGCGACGTAAGGGTCCATGTATTTGTTCTTCCGGCCTTCGGTGACGCCCGGTGAAATGCATAGATCGTCACGTCGGTTCGCAAAAGCGGCGAACCTCCTCACGATGACACCCGCAACGAAGGATACAGTATCTCTGGTATTGCTCTAAAAGCAGAATCGTTGCAACGGTCCGTTCTGGGCTGAACTACTTGCCTCTGAATTTTTCGATCAGTGCTTTGGCGGCGCGCGTCGGTGAGAGCCCGCCTTCGCGCACGGTCTGTTCGATCCCTGGCAGAGCGGCTTTGACGCGCTCGTCGTGCCGGAACTGTTCGAGCAACTGATTGCGCACCGCTTCCCGCAGCCAGGTTTGCCGCTGCTGCCGGCGGTTCTGGTCGAACCAGCCGCTCGCCTGCATCTGCGCGCGATGGTGCAGCGCCACATCCCAGACATCGGAGATGCCTTCGCCAGTGACGGCCGAGCAGGTGACGGCCTGCGGCGTCCAACCGGTTTCGCGCGCCGGAAACAGGTGCAAAGCCTGCGCCAATTCGCGCTTTGCACGATCGGCGGCCCTGAGGTTATCTCCATCGGCCTTGTTGATGGCGAGCAGGTCGGCCATCTCGATGATTCCGCGCTTGATGCCCTGGAGTTCATCGCCGGCGCCGGCGATCATGAGCAGCAGAAAAAAGTCGACCATGCCGTGAACCAGCGTCTCCGACTGGCCCACGCCCACGGTTTCGATGAGCACGGTACGGAACCCCGCAGCCTCGCAGAGGATCATCGTCTCGCGGGTGCGACGGGCAACCCCGCCGAGCGAGCCGCCCGCGGGCGAAGGGCGTATGAATGCCATCTCGCTGTTGGCGAGCCGCTCCATGCGGGTCTTGTCGCCGAGGATGCTGCCGCCCGAGCGCTCGCTGCTGGGATCGACGGCGAGTACCGCGACGCGGCTCCCCTTGCCGATCAAGTAATTTCCCAGCACCTCAATGAAGGTGCTCTTGCCCGCCCCGGGGACGCCGGTGATGCCGACGCGAATGGAATCGCCCGACCTGGGCAGGCAGGCATCGATGATTTGCTGAGCCAATTCGGCGTCTTCGCCGCGGGAGCTTTCAATGAGCGTGATGGCGCGGGCGAGCACGATGCGATCGCCGCGAACAATGCCTTCGACGCACTCGGAAAGCGTCAGGCGACGGCGACGGCGCACCCTGGTGGACCTGATGTCCTCAGGCGGCTCGACGCCGGGCCGAACGAAAAGAGTTTCATCCCCAGAAGGCAATGGGATATACCTTTCGCTTGTGTCGCGTCCCAGAAGTTCGCCAATAGTCTTTTTGAAGTGTCATTCTGAGCGAGTATAGCGAGCGAAGAATCTATGAATTTTATTTGTAATACATAGATCCTTCGCTCCTCCACCCCAGCAACGGCAAAAACGGCCGTTGCCGGGGACCCCGGCTCGCTCAGGATGACATCCTGAAACTTATGACGCGAACTTACGGGACAGCCTGCTCTAAACGCGCATTTGATCGCCGGCGCTATTCCATCCGCAGAATCGCTCCGCTTGCCGCCGACGATGCCAGTTTCGTGTATAGGCCCAGATACCCTTTGGTGAACTTGGGCGCAGGTCTTTTCCAGGTTTTCAAGCGAGACGCGATTTCCTTCTCGCTCACATGCAACTGCAAAACCTTACCGGGAATGTCGATGGTAATTGTATCGCCGTCGGCGACGATCGCCAGTGGTCCGCCTTCGGCGGCTTCCGGTGAAATGTGTCCGACGAAACATCCATTGTTGGTCCCGGAGAACCGGCCATCGGTAATAAGAGCGGTCTTCTTCGCCAATCCCATGCCGTAGATGTACTTCATGGCCTTGTACATTTCGCGCATGCCCGGGCCGCCCTTCGGCCCTTCGTAGCGAATCACGACCACATCGCCTTCCTTGATTTTTCCCGCCAGTATGGCCGCTTCGGCCTGCTCCTCGGAATCGAACACGCGCGCCAGCCCGGTGAACTTCCACATCGAAGGATCGATGGCGGCAGGCTTGGTCACCGCTGTGTCAGGCGCTAAATTGCCCTTCAAGATGGCCAATCCCTTGAGCGCGTTGAAGGGCTCGCTCATGGTCTTGATGACCTCGCGATTCACCGGGAACTTCCCCCGGAACTCTGCGAGGTTTTCACCGGTGGTGGCGCCGGTGACGGTGCAGCACTCGAGGTGCAGCAAAGACTTGATCTCCTGCATGACCTGGGGGATACCGCCGGCCTTGTAGAAGTCCTCCATGTCGTATTTCGATGCCGGATTGACCTTTGCCACCTGCGGCGTGGTGTCGCTGCAGCAATCGTAGACATTCATCATCTCCTGGGCGGCTATTCCGATCTCCGCCGCCACCGCCGTAAGGTGCAGGATGGCGTTTGTCGACCCGCCGATTGCCATCAGCACACGCACCGCATTGCGCAAAGACTTCAGGGTAATGATGTCCTTCGCCTTTACCTCGCTCTTTGCCAGATTGACGATCGCCTTGCCGGTTTCTTCCGCGATCCTAAGCCTGTCGGCATAGACCGCCGGAATCAAGGCCGAGCCCGGAAGGGACATGCCAAGGGCTTCGGCTAGACAACACATGGTGTTGGCCGTTCCCAGAAACGCGCAGGAGCCGCAGGTCGGCCCGCAGAGATCTTCCAGGCCTTCGTAAGTCTCTTCGCTGATGGCCTGGTTTTTCAGCATGCCGAGGGCTTCCGACATGGTCGTCAGGTCCGACTTCCGGTTGTCGAAAACGACGCCGCCCAACATCGGGCCGCCGGGGAGGAAGATTGCGGGAATGTCCAGCCGTGCGGCTGCCATCAGCATGCCGGGGACAATCTTGTCGCAAGATCCCAGCAGCACGATTGCATCCAGTTGATGGGCCTCGACCATCACTTCAATGTCGTTGGCAATCAAGTCCCTCGACGGCAAGATGAAGTGCATGCCGACGTTTCCCTGAGCGGTGCCGTCGCAGGCGCCGATCACGCCGAATTCGGCCACCGTTCCACCGGACTTATAAATGCCTTTGCGAACCCATTCCGCCACTTGCCGCAGATTAGCGTGCCCCGGCACCAGTTCATTCCAGGCGTTGGCGATGCCGATGATCGGCTTGTCCAAGTCGTCGTTCGAATAGCCAAGGGATTTGAAGACGCTGCGGTTAAAACACCACTCGGGCTTGCCTAAAATCTTTTTGCTGCGGTACATTCTGCGATGCCTCCCCGCCGAACGGTGGAAACTCCGGCTCAGAGTTTACCCCTTGGAGCGGTTTCAGAATAGGTGTATCACGGAGAAACTCCCACATCTGCGAACTACGGCAGATGTGGGGCACCTACACCTTGTCTTCCACCGCGGCGCTGATCAGTACACGCAGAATTTTCTGGGCCGCAACTGGAATGATGGTGCCGGGACCGAAGACACCGGCTGCTCCGGCATCGTAGAGGAACTGAAAGTCCTGTGGCGGAACGACGCCGCCGACGACGACGAGAATGTCGTCGCGGCCCAGCGTCTTGAGTTCCTCGATGACCTGCGGGACAAGAGTTTTGTGACTGCCGGCGAGGGTGGAAACCCCGAGCACGTGAACGTCGTTTTCAACGGCGTGGCGCGCCACCTCGCGCGGAGTCTGGAAGAGCGGTCCGATATCGACGTCAAAGCCGAGGTCGGCGAACGCTGTCGAAATGACCTTGGCGCCACGGTCGTGGCCGTCCTGCCCCATCTTGGCCACCAGGATTCGCGGACGGCGGCCTTCCTGTTTGGCGAACTCGTCGGTCAGGTGGCGTGCGTTCTGAAATTCCTTGTCCATTTGGCTCTCCGCCGAGTAGACGCCGGCGATGGAACGGATGACCGCCTGATAGCGGCCATAGACCTTCTCCAGCGCGTATGAAATTTCGCCAAGGGTGGCGCGTTTGCGGGCCGCATCGACGGCCAGGGCCAGCAGGTTTCCCTCGCCCGTGCGTGCGCATTCGGTCAGCGCCGCGAGTGCGCACTCGACTTGGCCCGCGTTGCGCTCCGTCTTCATCTTTTCGAGCCGCCGTATCTGAGCCTCGCGAACGGCGCTGTTGTCGACTTCGAGGGTGGCGAGCGGGGCTTCCTTTTCGAGCCTGTAGGCGTTGACCCCGACGATGGTGTCCACGCCGGCGTCGATGCGAGCCTGCTTGCGCGCGGCGGCTTCTTCGATGCGCATTTTGGGAATGCCCGCCTCGATAGCCTTCACCATGCCGCCGAGTTCCTCCACTTCGCTGATGAGCGCCCAGCCGCGGTGAATCAGCTCATGGGTGAGTTTTTCGACATAGTAGGAGCCGGCCCAGGGATCGACGACGCGCGTGATCTCGGTCTCCTGCTGGAGGTAGAGCTGCGTGTTGCGCGCGATGCGGGCGGAGAAATCCGTCGGCAGCGCAATGGCTTCGTCCAACGAATTGGTATGCAGCGACTGGGTGTGTCCCAGGGCCGCGGCCATGGCCTCAACGCAGGTGCGGATGACATTGTTATACGGGTCCTGCGCGGCCAGACTCCAGCCGGAGGTCTGCGAGTGCGTGCGCAGCGCCAGGGATTTCACGTGCTTGGGCGCAAACTGCTTGACCAGTTTGGCCCAGAGCACGCGGGCGGCGCGCATTTTGGCGATCTCCATGAAGTGGTTCATGCCAATCGCCCAGAAGAAGGATATGCGCGGCGCAAAGTCATCGACCGAAAGACCGGCCTTAACGCCGGTGCGCAGGTATTCAACGCCGTCGGCGAGTGTATAGGCCAGCTCGAGGTCGGCGGTGGCCCCGGCTTCCTGCATGTGGTAACCGCTCACGCTGATGCAGTTGAACTTCGGCATCTTCTCCGAGCAGAAGCGGAAGATGTCGCCGATAATCCGCATCGAAGCCGCGGGCGGATAGATGTAGGTGTTGCGGACCATGAACTCCTTGAGAACGTCGTTCTGGATGGTTCCGCTCAACCTCTCCGGCGGCACGCCCTGCTCTTCGGCGGCCACGATGTAGAAGGCCATGATGGGCAGCACCGCGCCGTTCATGGTCATCGACACCGACATTTGATCCAGCGGGATCTGGCCGAACAGGATCTTCATGTCGAGAACCGAGTCGATGGCAACGCCGGCCTTGCCCACATCGCCGGGCACGCGTTCGTGATCGCTGTCATAACCGCGATGCGTCGGCAGATCGAAGGCGACCGAGAGCCCCTTCTGGCCGGCGGCAAGATTACGGCGGTAAAAAGCATTCGACTCCTCGGCCGTGGAGAAGCCGGCATATTGGCGAATCGTCCACGGCTGGGTGACGTACATCGTCGAGTACGGGCCGCGCAAGAATGGCGGAATGCCGGCGGCGTATTCGAGGTGCTCCATGCTTTCCAGCACCTGGCGGCTAAAATATCCGGGAACCTCGATATGTTCCGGTGTGAGCCAGACGCGGGCGCCCGCCTCGCGCTCGGATGCGACCGAACCGAACGAGGCACGCGAACCACCGTTGGCCTTCGGTTGGAACTCGATTCTGCTGAAATCAGGCCGCATGCTGTTAATCCCTCACTTCCAACTGCTGCTGCCAGTGCGTCAACACCTGCAGCGCGTTGCTGCGAAAGTGGATGAAATCGGCGACTCCATCCCGCTGAAGTTGTTCGATGTCATTCTTGGGGTAACCGGCCACGATCACCGGGACCGCTTTGGAGTGCCGCAGTTTTTCGATCAGTGGCCGCGCCATGGCCGGGTATTGCTGATCCGCGCTGCATAGCACAACCAGGTCCGGTTTCCGCTCCGCGATGACTTCGGCTGCGGCTGCGGGATCGGCTTCGGCGACGGCCGGGACGATCTCGAAACCTGCCGCGGCAAAAAAGTTCATGCTGAAGGCCACGCGAGCTTTGCGCATCTTTAAGTCGCCGTACTCCAGCAGAAGCACACGCGGACGGCGGCCAGTCTTGGCGGCATGCCGTTCCGTACGCAACCGCAGCGCTTCAAAGGGCTCGGCCCCGCGGCAGGGCGTAAGCTTTTCGACCGCAAACACCGTCGCGCCGGGCGCCAGGCAATCGCCCAGCGTCAGGCCCTCGGCGAATTGGCGCGCCAACTCAACAGGCGAGGAAGCCGGCTTGGCGGCAGACATGCGCAAAGCGGTGATATTGCCGTTTCGGTCAAGCGTGTCGAGCACTTGCTCGTCGGGGTCCGGGTACTGATTGGTTCCCAGCAGGTTACGGCGGCGCGCCGCGATGGCTTCGTCCTTCTGCCGGCGGGAGTTGGCAATCTCCTGCTGCACGAAACCCGCCTGCATGGCTTTGAGCATCCCGCCCTTGGCCTCCACTTCCTGGAAGAGCTTCCATGCCTCACGCGCCAGCGAGTCGGTCAGCGCTTCCACATAGTAAGAGCCACCGGCGGGATCGGTGACGCGATCCAAATAGGCTTCCCGCTTGAGAATGACCTGGGTGTTACGCGCCAGGCGGCGGGAGAAATCGCCGGAGGGTTTGTAGGCGGCGTCGAATGGCACGACTTCGATGCTGTCGCAACCGCCGATGGCGGCCGACATCGCTTCGGTGGCGCCTCGCAGCAAATTGTTGTGGGCGGCGTAAGCCGTGATTTCCCACCGCGCGGTGACACTTTCCACCGTGGCCTTGGACGAGTCTGCCTGCTTCGGCTTAAACTGCGCGACCGCCTGCGCCCACATCATGCGGAAGGCGCGCAGCTTCGCTATCTGGAAGAAATAATTGGAACCGGCGGCAAACACGAAGAAGATTTTCGAACAGATTTCATCGACGCCGAGCCCGCGCTGCGTGAGTTCGGAAAGATACTCAACCCCCGTGGCGAGCGCAAAGGCAAGCTCCTGGACGACGGTGCCGCCCGCCTCCGTAAACTGCCCGGCGCGAACCGCGAGGGTTCGCAGCAGTGGCGCTTTGCCGGCGGCGAAGTTCAGGATCTCGACGGCATCGGCGAAAATCTCCTGCGGACTGCGCGAACTTGCGCCTTCCAGCAACAGGTCGCCAAGCGGGTCGAAATCGATGGAGCCGGCAACACTGGACGACTCTTTCAGCTCGGCAAGATAGAGTACAAGAACGGCACGCGCCGCCTGGTGCGCGCGAAACGAAAGCGGGACGCCATTGAGGCCCTTGATCAGCCGCTGCATGTCTTCGGCGCTCTGCACGGCTACCCCGCGCAGGAAGGCACCCTCGGGCAGGATTTCAAAGGCGATCGATTCTGCTCCGGCCGCAAGCGCCTGGTGAGCGGCTGCATTGGCCTGCGCCGGGTCGGTCAGGTCGATGGTTTGCCGGATGGACCAGTCGTTAGTCGCGCGCGTGCCGCGCACGAACGGAAATTCGCCAGGGGCGCTGTCGAGCTGGTACTGCAAGTCCTTCAGGTCTTCGGCGCGATAGAAGGGCTTAACGGTAATTCCTTCATCCGTTTTCCAGAGCAACTTGGACGGCTCGGCGCCCTTGAGGTCTTTGCGGACAACCTCGCTCCACTCCGCGGTAGTTACCGGAGCAAAGTCTTTTTTCAGCTTTAAGCCGTTGTCTTGTGGCATAGCCGATGCTCAATTCTGGCACTGCGGTCAGTGCTGGTTGGGATCTTCAACCACTTCGATCAGGAACCCGAAAGGGGTTTCGCTATGCGATTTCGGGTGGACAAAAAACACCTTGGTTCCACGCGAGCCCGGGCGCGGAGCCTTGTCGATAAGGTTGAACCCCGCCCCCTGCATATAATCGTACGCCGCTTTGGCGTTGCGCACACGGAAAGCCAGGTGGGTCAAGCCGCCTCGCCCGCCATTCTTGTCGATGAACTTCTGCACCGGCGAGCTCTCGTTGAGCGGTTCGATGATCTGAATCATGTTCGGTCCGTCGCCGACTTGCAGCAATGCCTCGCGCACCTGGTCGCCGCCATGCACTTCTTCACGGTGAATCTCGCGGAACCCGAGCAGTTGATATGCCGCGACCTGCTTGTCCAACTCGCCCGAACGAACCGCAACGGCAATGTGATCGAAGAAAAGAAACCCGGGAACTTTCAGCAGTTCCTGGTTAAAGGCGTTCGCCGGGTGAGCGTGACTCATGGCCATCTCCTCTGTTGTTAAATACCGCCCTGTTGCATACGAAGGCAACCGCGCGGGCGTCGTCAGCGGCGAATTTTACCACTGAACACGGGGCGCCGCCCGCCGAATCCCGGCACAACCGCGCACCCGCGCCGGGCGCTGTTTGCCTATTCGAACTCGACCAGCACCAGTCCGATCTGAACGGCGTCGCCTGGTTGCACCCTGATGTTCTTGACCGTGCCCGCCAGCGGCGCGGTGACATTGGTTTCCATCTTCATGGCTTCCACCACCAGCAGCAGATCGTTGGGCTGAATTTGCTGTCCGACCTGTGCGTTGCAGCGGATAACAACGCCGGCAATGGGACTGCGGCATACCTTCGACTCATCGGCAACCACTTCCGTGCCCACCGGTAACGGCCTGGGGCCGGCAGCCGGGGCAGGCGGCGCACCGTCAGCAGTCGAGGACTGCGGCGGCACGTACGCCGGGTACATCCGGGGTTGAGTATCATCCTCGGCGATCTCAACCTCCACTTCATATTTTTTGCCATCAATCGCAATCTGTAGCGTCAAGGTATGGGATTACGAGTTGTGTCATTTCGGACTACAATTCAGCCATCATGGCTGACTTGGTCCGGTGCTTCGTCGCTTATGCCTCCTCGCCGCTTGCCCGTGCTGAGGCCGTCGAAAAGGCAATCGAGAACATACAAGGTGGCGGCCTTGTGGACATCACTGGCTGGAAGAGCGTGTCGGTAGGTGGCCGAATCATCATCAGCGCCATCTGCGACGAGATTCGCAGGAGGGACCTGTTTATTGCTGATTTGACGGGCCTTAACCCCAATGTTCTTTTCGAGCTCGGCTATGCCATCTCTCATCGGAAGCGTGTTTGGATTCTCCTTGATCCCAACATTGAGCGAGCGAAGCTCGATTTCGACCGGTTTCAGTTGCTCACGACGATCGGATATCAGCCATACAGCAATAGTCGCGACATCATAAACGGATTCTACAAGGAACAGCCGTACGACAAACTGGACCATATCGTATACAAGGAACTGCTTCAGACTTCCGGCCAGTCACAAAAGAAATCTGCATTGGTTTATCTCAAATCGGAGATCGACACCGAAGCAACTATTCGAATCGCTCGCCGTGTTGCAGCAGGTCCCGTTGCCTCGGTGATTGATGATCCGAGAGAAGTCCGAGCACAGCCCTTCTCATGGTACGTCCAGCATGTGACGTCGGCTTTCGCCGTCGTTTGTCATTTGCTGTCAACCGAATACCGCGGTTGGGAGATCCACAACGCGAAACATGCCTTGATTGCAGGTCTTGCGCACGGTTTAGCGAAACCGTTATTGATGTTGGCGCACGACCCATACGCTTCGCCGATCGACTACCGCGACCTTCTCCGGACGCATCGCACAGCGGCAATGGCCGAGGCGATCTTTGATGACTGGCTACTCCCGCAGGTAGAGGCTTTCGAGAAGCGCGCAGCCAAACAGGAACACTATCAAGAGGAAGCACGAGCACAAGGCGAGCTTCGAAGCATTGCAATCGGAGACCCAATTGCGGAGTTTGAGTCCGACTGCATCACTGACTATTTCGTTCCACGGCTGCATACACCGAGGCGTTACGGTCAAGGCACTCAATTTTTGTCGGACGGAAGGGAGCAGGCAAGACCGCAACCCTCTATAAACTGGCGGAGGAACTCAGTGCCGATCCACGTAATCACGTTTGCGTTGTCAAGCCTGTGGATTATGAACTAGAGGGGCTCTTGGCAATGCTTGCCCAGGAACTGCCCCGCTCCGAAAAGGGTTACCTGATCGAGAGCTTCTGGAAATTCCTGTTGTACACCGAATTGGCCAAAACCGCTTATGACCAGATGCTTTCGAAGCCCGTTTACTACGTCAGGACCGACATTGAGAATGAATTCTGCGGGTTCGTGGACGAGTATCAGTCCGTCATTATGCCCGAATTCTCCGTGAGACTCGAAGCTGTCGTTGCTCGTCTTCGCAATCTACCGGTCGCAACCTCCGCAGAGGTGCAGAGGTTGAACATCAGCGAGCGTCTGCATAGCGAGATGCTTCCACGGTTACGCAACCTGCTCGGTAAGCTTTTGAACACAAAAGCCAAAGTGGCGATTTTGGTCGACAATCTAGACAAAGCTTGGAATCAGCACACGAACCTCCAGTTGTTAAGCGAACTTCTCTTCGGCCTCCTCGGTGTCAGTTCACGGGTGGCACAGGAGTTTGCAAAAGAAGGGTATTGGCGCGATCCAGTAAATCTATACCTAACGCTGTTTCTCCGTAGTGATATACACGCTGCAATGATTCGGCTCGCTCGTGAGCGGGACAAGCTGCCTATCAGGCTGATCACGTGGGACGATCCAGAGATGCTCCGCCGAGTTGTGGAGCAAAGGTTTGTCAATTCAGGCGCTGATGTTGTCAGGCCTGACGACATTTGGGACCGATATTTCCCTCCGACCGTTTGCGGAATTCCAACCCGTGATTACCTAGCCGATTCGGTTCTGCCCAAGCCACGTGACCTGATTTACCTGGTAAAGACAGCGCTACAGGTTGCAGTCAATCGTGGCCATGCGCGAATAGAGGAGAAGGACTTGCTCGCCGCGGAGCAACAGTACTCACGCTTCGCACTCGACTCGCTGCTCGTCGAGGGTTCCACACGCATACCGAAGCTAGACGAGATCATATTCGAGTTGGTTGGTTCTTTTGAGATCATTACAGCTGGCGATGTGCGGCGTGCGACGCTTGCGGCTGGATTGCCGCGCGGTTCCGATGAGGCGGCAACTGATACTCTCGTCGAACTGACGTTTCTTGGCCCAGAAGTGGGCCCAAATCGTTTTACATTCCTGTATGACGAGGATAGCGCAACGAAACTACAGGTGATGGCCCGAAAAACCGCTTTGGAGCACGGCGCAGCGGCGGCACGCTATCGGATCAACAGGCCTTTTCACGCATACCTGGAGATTAAACCGCATCCGTCTCTTCCTCCTGGGCAGCTAGCAATCGATTTACAGCCCGGCATCGAACGCGTGTGAAATCTGTTGGCGGCCCAGCACCTACGCATCTAAGTTGCGCTTTCAGAAGAGGTTAGGTAAGTGAGACCAGTCACCCCTGATCGTGACCGCAGTGCTTTCCGGCAATCGTAGCGGCATCACGATTTGATGTGTTTTACAACGCGCCACGCACGATGCGAAATACAGCCCAATGTGACAGCGAAGAAGCGCACCTCGCCTGGTGACAAGCGTCTCAGTGTTTCTATTTAAGATGCGATCAGCGTCGGGATAAGATGCGGTCAGCACCCCACGGCCAGAGCTGCTTTATTTGTGGCCGCAGTCCTGAGTCCCCAGCATAAGGCAGCTCTGCGTCGATGTGAGCTGAGTGCGTTTACACTGGAGCCTGTTCGAGAGCAATGAAACTACCATCCAAGCTGCCGGAAGCGATCGAACGGCTGACGGGAACGGCGTCTCCGCAGCGCCTGCGGCTGGCGGCGGCAACCTTGACTGATCGCTACCGCACCGCTGTGAAGCAAGCAGCGGCGATTCGCAGCGAAGACGAACGCCTGGCTTATCTGCTGGTCCGCATGCCCGCAACTTACGCGGCGCTGGCGCAGGCCCTGAGGGCGGCAAAACGGCAGCTTGTGCCGCAATCCGGCGACCTGGCGATGGAGACGATGCTTGATCTGGGCTCGGGGCCGGGAACCGCGGCATGGGCGGCGGTGGAGGCTTTCCCCGAGGTGCGGCAGCTTCGGTTGGTCGAGCGCGACAGCGGCCTTATCGGCCTGGGGCGACAGCTCTGTGCGAGCAGCGATTCGCGGGCTCTGCGCCGGGTGGAGTGGATTCAAGCGGACCTGAATGGCAAGCTGGCGGAGGAGGCTTTCGATCTGGTCGTCGCCTCGTATTCGCTGGGAGAACTTTCACCGGCCCAGCGCTCCCCGTGTCTGCGGCAGGCATGGCAAAGGACACGCAAGCTGCTGGTGCTGATTGAACCCGGCACGCGGGCCGGGTTCGGCTGCATTCATCAGGCGAGGTCGGAGTTGATCGCCCTTGGCGTAACCCTGCTGGCTCCTTGCCCGCACGGGTTGTCGTGTCCGATGGCCGCAGCCGGCGATTGGTGTCACTTCGCGGCGCGGGTCGAGCGCACCGCCATGCACCGGCGCATCAAGGGTGGAGAACTCGGGCACGAGGACGAGAAGTTTTCGTATCTGGCCGCCACGCCGCTCAAGGCCAATCCGGCTGAGCAAAGAATTGTCCGGCACCCCGCGTATCACTCCGGCTTCGTCGAACTGCAACTATGCTCCGCCGACGGCATCAGCAAGCGCACGATCGGCAGATCGAAGAAGACTGAGTACCGGGCCGCCCGCAGAGCCGCGTGGGGTGATGCCTGGCCTGCGCACTCGACGCCCGAAGGGCATGCGGAAGAGCCATAAAAAAGAAACGCGAGCGATCGTCCAGGTGTTGAAATCTGCAACAGTCCGAGTGCGGGTCACTCCACCAAAGTCCCAAAACTAGCGCAGTTGCGGCTTCTTCGGTGATCCAGCTCACAGCTCAACGTGACCTTGCCATATTTCCCGCCAAAATGTGATGTGTGTCACAAGGGTGCTAGTCGCATGTCACTGGGCTGCTTCAATTTTTGAGATAGAGTCCGCCCTGTCTAATGGTCCCGGGCCCGCTGGCACGCCGGGACCGAGTATTTTGTAGCAGTATTCGAAGTGATCAGCGCGTCGTGAATTCGCCATCCGGGTTGGGCGGAATTCAGCGACCCGTACAACAAAACGAGATCATTCAACCAACTTCTTAAATCACGAATCATTGGACGGCACTTATGGCAAACTTTGGAATTGAAGCACGCGAATATCACTCGATCGGGCGGCCGGGGAAAATCGAGATTCTTCCCACCAAGTCATGCGCTTCCCAGCATGACCTTAGCCTGGCTTATACACCTGGGGTGGCGACACCCTGCCTCGACATTCAGAAGAACCCACATGACGCTTTCAAGTACACCGGGAAAGGGAACTTGGTTGCGGTAATCACCAACGGCACAGCGGTGCTCGGGCTGGGCAATATCGGCGCGATGGCCGGCAAGCCGGTCATGGAAGGCAAGGCTGTTCTGTTCAAGAGATTCGCCGACATCGACGTGTTCGACATTGAGCTCGGCACGGAGAACGTGGAAGACATCATCAAGTGCGTGCAGTTGCTGGAGCCCACCTTCGGCGGCATCAACCTGGAAGACATCAAGGCTCCGGAATGCTTCGAGATCGAAACCCGGCTGAAGGAAACGATGAAGATCCCGGTATTCCATGACGATCAGCATGGAACCGCGATCATCTCCGGCGCGGGCCTGCTGAATGCGATGGAGATCGTGGGCAAGCCGCTCGATAAGATCAAGATCGTGTTCAACGGCGCGGGGGCTTCGGCGATCGCGACCGCCAAGCACTACATCAATCTTGGCGTGAAGCCCGAGAACATTACTCTTTGCGATTCCAAAGGCGTGATTTACAAGGGACGCAAAGAAGGCATGAACAAGTACAAGCTTCCGTTGGCGGCTGAGACTTCAGCCAGGACGCTGGCGGACGCGATGAAGAACGCCGACGTGTTTGTCGGCCTCTCGCAGGGCAATTGCGTGACGAAGACGATGGTGCAGTCGATGGCTGCCTCTCCGGTGGTGGTCGCCATGGCGAATCCCGATCCGGAGATCACCTACGAAGACGCGACTGCGGCGCGCAAGGACGTCATCATGTGCACCGGGCGCTCGGATTATCCGAACCAGATCAACAATTCGCTTGGCTTCCCGTTCATCTTCCGCGGCGCGCTCGACGTGCACGCCACCCAGATCAACGAGCAGATGAAGCAGGCGGCCACCATGGCGCTGGCCAACCTGGCCAAGCAGCCTGTTCCCGACGAGGTCCTGAAAGCGTACGGCGTAAAAGAAATGAAGTTCGGACGGGACTACATTGTGCCGAAGCAGTTCGACATGCGCGTGCTGGAGTGGGAAGCCATGGCGGTCGCCAAGGCTGCCATGGATAGCGGCGTAGCGCAGGAACCGGTTGACCTGAATGCCTACAAGGGTCAACTGAAAGCGCGGCTCGATCACATCCGGCATCTGTTGACACCGCAGCCGGCCACGAAGGCTGCTCGCGCCAACGGCGACTAGAGCGGTTTCCTCGGCGGACTCAAATAACGAGTGGGCCTGTTCGCAGGCCCACTTTTTTATTGCTTGCAACTGCGCGCGGACCGCGGGTACCCTGCTCCAACCGCTCCGAACCCCACATTCGTCAACTACAGGCGGATTTGGGCCACCAGCCAGCCAGGAAACTACCCCACGTTAGCCCAATCACCCCAGCGAGCGGGGCTCGCCGGGGACCCCGAAAAAGCGGGCGAACGTGGGGCACCGTCGCGTTTCTCTGCTCTAGAGCGATGTTAGGGTTGGCGTATCCCAAGAACGATTATTCCAGCGTGTCACCCTGAGGAGCGTCCGTCAGGACGCGATGTAAGGGTCCATGTATTTGCCTCTCCCGGCCTTCGGCGACGCTCAGTGAAATGCATAGATCGTCACGTCGATTCGCAAAAGCGGCGAACCTCCTCACGATGACACCGCGGCGCTTCAGGCCAACATCGTTTACTCACTTCGCCTCGATAAGGTTACTGAAAGATTACCTTAGTTTTCAAACATTACCTTAGTGATGTTGTGAACCATGTCCCAATGCCTCATTCTCGCAGGTGCTGGTCTGCCCGCTGTGCAGGCCGCAATGGAGGAGCCGTGACTGACATGCTGCTGTTCGTGGATGCCTGTGCCATGCCACAACATCACCAATTCGCCGCCCTCTTACGGGCGGAGAAGGCAATGGCAGCAAGCGCGGTTGTGAATGATTCGGTGCCCAAGTCGCAGAGCCCAAGCCCGGAGCCCAGCCTATCCCCCGGCCCGGCCCGGCTGCCGCTCCCACAGCACGGCACGTAAACGACAAAGGCATGCCGGCACCGGGAGCGCTTCCGGCAGAGTTCAGGTGCCCAGCCCGCTTCACTACCTGTGAAAGAGCGAAGATCGCTAGGCCCCAATTTCAACCGGAGGAACATTCCGTGATGAAACATCTAAAGTGGCTTGTCGCATTCGTCATGGTGGTCGCGTTCACCTGGGCAGCACGCGCCGAGGAACGCGGCACCACCGCCGAGGCAAAGCAGATGGTCCAGGAAGCTTTGGCTCACATCAAGGAGGTTGGGCCGGCAAAGGCTTTCGTTGACTTCAACACGCCGGGCGGAAAATGGCACAAGAAAGACATTTACTTGTTCTGCTACGACCTGCAAGGTACCTGCACGTGCCAGGGCGCGAATAAGGCGCAAATCGGCAAGAATTTGATCGATATCAGAACCGCCGATGGCCAACTCTTTGTCCAAAACCTGATCGAAATCGCAAAAACCAAGGGGAGCGATTGGATCGACTATCAGTGGCCGCACCCTGTCTCGAAAAAGATGGAAGCCAAGCGGGCATGGATTGCCAAAGTCCCAGGCGAAAGCTACCTGATTGGCGCAGGAGCCTACAAGTAAAATAGCTTCACCGCTGCCGTTCAAGTCCCACATCTGCTGACTGCGGCAGATGTGGGGCACCAGCGCTAAGCGCCGCGGCGGCATCGGAACGAGCGACGCCGCACTGCCGGACAAAGTTAGCCAGCATCTGCTTGCCGCACGAGGTCAAAACCGACTCGGGATGAAACTGCACGCCTTCGACGGCGAGGCGTTTGTGCCGCAGGCCCATGATCAGGCCTTCGCGCGTCTGTGCCGTGATCTGCAATTCAGCGGGCAGATGCTCGCGTTCCACCATCAATGAGTGATAGCGGCCTACCGAGAGAGGCTGCGGCAGACCGTCGAACACACCTTGTCCGTCGTGAGTCACCTCGCTGGCTTTGCCGTGAACCGGTTTGGGAGCGCGTACGACAAGCCCGCCGAAGGCTTCGCCAATCGCCTGATGGCCGAGGCAGACGCCGAGAATGGGCACTATGCCGCTCAGGTGGCGAATGATTTCCAGGCTGACGCCCGCATCTTGCGGCGTGCCGGGGCCGGGCGAGATAACTATCCCGGCATAGCTTCCCGCGAGCACGCCGGCGACGGTGATCGCGTCATTGCGGCGCACCGTGGGCTGCGCTCCCAACTCGCCCAGGTATTGCACGAGGTTGTAAGTGAACGAATCGTAGTTGTCGATGACAAGCAGCATGGTCAAATCCCCGCTTCAGCCACGGCGATAGCCTGGTGCAACGCGCGCGCTTTTTTGACGGTCTCTTCGTATTCGGATTCGGGAACCGAGTCGGCGACGATGCCCGCTCCCGCCTGCACGCTGGCGACGCCGCCGCTGAGTTCGATGGTGCGGATGGCGATGCAGGAATCGAGATTGCCGGCGTAGTCGGTGTAGAGCACCGAGCCCGCGTAGACGTTGCGCGAGCCATGCTCGAGTTCGGCGATTGCCTGCATGGCGCGAATCTTGGGAGCACCGGTGACGGTTCCGGCCGGGAAGCAGGCGGCAAGCGCGTCGAAGCGGTCAAGCTCAGGGCGCAAGCGGGCGGAGAGTTCCGTCACCAGATGCTGCACGTGAGAGTACTTTTCCACTTTCATCAGCTTGTCGACATGCACCGAGCCGTATTCGGCGACGCGGCCGAGATCATTGCGTCCCAGATCGACCAGCATGAGATGTTCGGCCCGCTCTTTTTCGTCGGCCAGCATATCTTCGGCGAGGAGCTGGTCCTCGGCGTCGCTGCGGCCGCGACCCCGGGTGCCGGCAATGGGACGGTATTCCAAGCGCGTGCCCGTGCAGCGCACCAGCATCTCGGGTGAAGCACCGATCAGCGCATCCTCCCCGAACTGGAGCAGGTACATGTAAGGCGACGGATTGGTGCGGCGCAGAGCGCGGTAGAGAGAAACCGCGTCGACGGTTACCGGACGCGAAAAACGCTGCGAGAGCACGGTTTGATAGCACTCGCCGGCGGCAATCAATTCCTTGATGTCGCGAACCGCCTGCTCGAAATCGGCGCGGCTGAAGTTGGAATCGAATTCACGCTGGCCGTTTCCAGAGGCGTTCGGAGCGTCAAGCGCCAGCGGCGCCGCCAGCGCTTGGGCAACACGATCCAACTCGGCGAGCGAATCCTGGTAGAGCCGGCGCAGATCGGCCTCAGCGCTCACTGTGTCGGTGAATGCGAGGGTGCGTATTTCCACGACCTGCTTAACGTGATCGAAAGCAAGCACGGTGCGGAACAGCAGAAACACCGCATCGTCAACCTCGGAGGTCATGCTGCCGAGCACGGGTTCGAACCACTTGGCGGCGCCGTAGCTGAGAAAACCAACGGCGCCACCCGCGAACGGGGCTCCGGCGTAGTTGCGGGCAAGCACGCGCGAGCGAAAGCATTCGCGGAGGTACTCGATGGCGTTGACCGGCAGAATGCGTTCACTGCCGTCGGTGCCGGTCACGCGGGTGCTATTGCCCTGGGAGCGAATGACCGCCTCGGGGTTGGCGCCAAGAAAGGAGTAGCGCGCCAGTTGTTCGCCGCCCTCGACGCTTTCCAGCAAAAACGAATGCCGGCTGCTTTGCGCCACCCGCAGATACGCGGCCAGGGGAGTAATGAGTTCGGCCGGCACCGTGCGCACGACCGGCACGCAGTTGCCGCTGGCGGCAGCGGCGCGAAACTGCTCGAAGCTGGCGGGCCACACGCTGCTCATCTGGAAGCGACCTCCCGCAGATGCGGCACTCCGGCAAGCTCGGGCATGTTGCGCCCGACCACCACGGCAATGCGCCGAAGCTGCTCAAAGCCCTGCATGAGCTGGGCCGGATAGATGGATTGCATTCCGTCGGAAAGCGCCTTCTCCGGCTGATGATGCACTTCGATGATGAGCCCGTCGGCGCCGACCGCCACGGCCGCGCGCGCCAGCGGGATCACCTTGTTGCGCTTGCCGGTGCCGTGGCTGGGATCGACAATGATCGGCAGATGGCTGAGGCGCTGCACCGCGGGAACGATACTGAGATCGAGCGTGTTGCGGGTGTGATCGGTAAAGGTGCGAATGCCGCGTTCGCAGAGCGCCACCTGGTAGTTGCCTTCGCTCATGACGTACTCGGCAGCCATCAGGAGCTCGTCGAGGGTGGCGGCGATTCCCCGTTTCAGCAGAATGGGTTTGCGCGCCCGGCCGGCGGCGCGCAGGAGCGAGAAGTTCTGCATGTTGCGGGCGCCGATCTGGATCATGTCGGCATACTCTTCGACCAGGGCGAGCGATTCGGTATCGACGGCTTCGGTGACGATCAGCAACCCGAAGCGCTCGCGAATTTCGGCCATGATGCGCAGCGCTTCTTCCCCGAGTCCCTGGAAGGCATAGGGCGAGGTGCGAGGCTTGAAAGCGCCGCCGCGGAAAAATTGCGCTCCGCTGTTGGCGACGTGTTCGGCGATGCGGAAGGCCTGCTCGCGGTTCTCGATGGCGCACGGGCCGGCGATCATGGCCAGGGTTTTGCCGCCAATGGCCGCCGGCGAGCCGGGGAAGGCGATGATCGTGTTCTCCGCTTTCATCTCCCGGCTGACCAGCTTGTACGGCTTGGATACCTGGATGACTTCGGCTACGCCCGGCAGGTCTTCAATGGCTCCCGGTTCGATCGCGCTGGCGTTGCCGGTGATGCCGATGGCGGTGCGTTGAGCTCCCGGCAGAGAATGCGGGCGCAGACCGAGGCTGGTAATCGCCTCGCAAACGGCCTCAACCTGTTGCTCAGTTGCGTGGGCTTGCATTACGACTAACATCAGTGAGTCTCCTTGACTGCCAATCCGGGATCGCCGGAACACGCCTCGTCGGCTGTTGGCGAACCGGATTGCGGTTGGAAATCGCGAGCCAGCTTTTCCACGGCCGCGACCAGGCCTTCACGGCCTGGATTTGCTTCAATAGCCTGCACGATCGCACTGCCGACGACAACGGCATCGGCAAACGTGAGCACTTCCCGCGCCTGCTGCCCGGTGCTGACGCCGAAGCCCAACGCGACCGGCAGCGGGCTGAAGCGTCGAATGCGCCCGACGAGCAGACGGGCATCGTCACTGAGTTGCTGACGCGTGCCGGTTACGCCCGTGCGCGAAACCGCGTAGATAAAACCGGCGGCATGAGCGCAGACGATTTTAAGCCGCTCGTCGGTGCAGGTGGGCGCCGCCAGCGTGATCAGGTCGACTTGGTGCTCGCGGGCAAACACGCCCAGACGGGCAGCGTTATCGGCGGGCAGATCGGTGAGCAACAGGCCGGAGATTCCGTTTTCCCCGGCGGTGGTGATCATGCGCTCCAAGCCATACTGCAACACCGGATTGAGATAGCTGAAGAGCACCACCGGGCAAGCTAACTTCGACTTCGCTTCGCGGGCCACGGCCAGCACGTCGCGCATGGTGACGCGGTTCTTCAAGGCGCGCGCGCAGGCGCGCTGAATGACCGGGCCGTCAGCCATGGGATCGCTGAAGGGAAACCCCAACTCGATGACGGTAGCTCCGGCGCGGCCGAGCGCCAGCAGGATATCGTAAGTTGCCGCCAGGTCGGGATCGCCGGCGGTGATGTACGGAATGAAACCGCCGCGACCTTCGCGGCGCACACGAACGAATGCATTTGCGATAGCGCTCATCGCTTCGCCTCCTGCGGAGTACCCGGTGCCGCTTGTTCCACCCCAGCACGCCCAACCACGGCGCGTGCCGGGGACCCCGGCTGCCGCGGCGGCAAGGGTGAGAGTTTTTGCACGGTTTCGACGTCTTTGTCGCCGCGTCCGGAAAGATTGATGACCACGATATGCTCGGCACTGAGAGTGGCCGCGAAGCGCATGGCATAGGCAACCGCATGCGCGGATTCGAGCGCGGGAATGATTCCCTCCAGCTCGGAAAGCTGGTGGAATGCAGCCAGGGCATCGTCGTCGGAAACCGATGTGTACTCGGCGCGGCCGGCCTGCCGCAGAAACGCGTGTTCGGGACCAACCGCCGGATAGTCCAGCCCGGCCGAGACCGAATGCGTCGAAGCGATCTGGCCGTCGGCATCCTGCAAGACGTAAGTCAGGGTTCCTTGCAGCACGCCGGGACGGCCGCCGTCGGGCGCGAAGCGCGCGGCATGCCGCCCAAGCTCGGGCCCAGCGCCACCGGCTTCGACGCCGATCAGGCGCACGGACTCGTCCCGCTCGAATCCGCTGAAGATGCCGATTGCGTTCGATCCTCCGCCGACACAGGCGATGACCGCCGCGGGAAGCTGAGCTGCCTGCTCGATCACCTGCCGTCGGGCTTCCGCGCCAATCACCGACTGGAAGTGGCGCACCATGCGCGGATAGGGATCGGGGCCGAGAGCGCTGCCGAGCAGGTAGTAGGTATCGCGGACATTGGTGACCCAATCGCGAAGGGCTTCGTTGATGGCGTCCTTCAGGGTGCGCGAACCGGATTCGACGGCGCGCACTTCGGAGCCCAGCAGGTGCATGCGGTAAACGTTGAGCGCCTGCCGCTGCATATCCTCGGTTCCCATGTAGACGACGCACTCCATGCCGAAGCGGGCGCAGACAGTGGCGCTGGCTACTCCGTGCTGTCCGGCTCCAGTCTCGGCGATGACGCGGCGCTTGCCCATGCGCCGGGCGAGCAGAGCCTGGCCAAGCGCATTGTTGATTTTGTGCGAGCCGGTGTGGCCCAGGTCTTCGCGCTTGAGATAGATTTGCGCGCCACCGACGTGCTCGGTGAGTCGCTCGGCAAAGGTGAGAGGCGTGGGGCGGCCCGAGTAGTCACGCAACATGGCGTGAAACTCGTTCTGAAAGGCCTCGTCGCACAACGCCGACTCGTAAGCCGCGGTCAGCTCTTCTAACGGCGAGACCAGCGTCTCGGGCACATAGCGGCCGCCGAACGGGCCATAGTAGCCTGTCGCAGCTTCCGGTCTGATCAATTCCAGTTCATTCATAGTCCGCTTCTTGGATCGTAAATTTAACGCCGGGCGAGCTGCCCAATTCACTGCGAGGCTCCGCCGTGCCGGCGTTGCGCACGGCGGCAAAAAACTCATGCATCCTGGCGGAATCCTTGCGGCCCTTGGTGGAGACCGATTCCACGCCGCTGCAAACGTCGACCACCGCGGGGCGCACCCGTTGAATCGCGGCGGCGACATTCGAGGGAGTCAGCCCCCCCGCAAGAATTGCGCCTCGCAATACCGCGGCAATAGCGCGCGCGCGCTCCCAATCGGCTTGCAGCCCCGAGCCCCCATACTCAACGCAGGACGCATCGATCAGCACGGCATCGGCGGGATAGCGCACCGCAGTCTCGGGAACAAACCCCGGCTCCGTACGAAAAGCCTTGATGACGCTTACGCCGGGAAGCCGCTGCTTCAGCCGCCGGCAGAACTCCGCCGGCTCGTCTCCGTGTAGCTGAACGGTGCTGATGCCGCTGGCAGCGACAGCCGAGGCAATCTCTTCCAGTGTGGCATTCACGAAAACGCCGACCGTCTCGATTCCCGGCGGTGTGGCGGCGATGATCAGACGGGCCTGCGCGGGCGCGATATAGCGCGGACTGCGGGGGTAAAAATTAAAGCCCAGCATGGCCGCTCCGAGTTCAACCGCGAGACGCGCATCGCCGGCAGCGGTCAGGCCGCACACTTTTACTTTCACTTCAGCCACGCCCGGCCCAGGCGGGGACGATTGCGCAATGAGGTTTTCGAGCTCCAGCGCGGGGTCGGGCGCACGCATCAGCAACTCGCCCACCAGAAACGCGCCGTAGCCCAAAGCGCCAAGCTCCCGCAGATCGGCCGCGGTGCGCAGTCCGCTCTCGCTGACCAGCACGCGGCCGGGATGCGCATAACGGGCCAGCGCGCGCGATGTCGCGAGATCGACCGCAAGCGTAGCCAGGTTGCGATTGTTCACGCCGATGATACGAGCGCCGCAGTCGAGCGCGATCCGCATTTCGGGTTCGGCATGCACCTCGACGAGCACGTCCATTCCAAGTTCGTCCTCGGCCAGCGTGCGCAGAGCAACGATTGCAGCGGGTGCCAGCGAAGCAACGATGAGCAGCACGGCTTGCGCTCCGGCGGCCGCGGCTTCAAAGACCTGGTGCGCGTCGACGATGAAGTCCTTGCGAAGCGCGGGGCAGGACACAGCCGCGCAAACCGAGCGGAGATCATCGAGCGAGCCGGAAAAATAAACCGGCTCCGTGAGTACGGAAATGGCGGCTGCGCCGTGCGCCGCATAAAGCGATGCGAACTGCACCGGATCGGCGCCCGGGCGAATGGCCCCGGCGCTCGGCGAACTGCGTTTGACCTCGGCGATGATGTTTACCCGACCGGGCCTGGCAAGCGCATCGCGGAAGACGTGGCTCGACCGGCCCGCTCGCCTGGCGAATGCCGCTGCGCGCACAGCAGAGCGTTCGGCGGCGCTCACCAGCGCCATTTCCACCCGCTTCGTTGCCGTGATGGCGGCGAGAAAACTGGTAGTCGTGCTCACGCCTTCTCTCCCGGAACGGCAGCCTTGGCCCCTTCGAGGAAGGCTTCGAGTTTGTTCGACGCGGCACCGGAGTCGATGGCCGCTTCGGCGCGCTCGGCGCACTCCTTCAGACTTTCAGCGGCTCCGCCAAGGTAAAGCGCCGCCGCGCCGTTGACCACAATGAGGCGCCGCGCGACATCGCGGCGACGGCCGGCAAAGACCTCGCGGATGATGTGCGCACTGGCCGCGGCATCTTCCGCGCGCGCGCCCTCGAGCGATTCCGCGCTATAACCGAAGTCTTCGGGAACGATGTTGCGGGCGCGCTCCTCGCCGTCCCGCAACTCCAGAACGCGGGTCGGACCCGCCAGCGTCACCTCGTCCAAACCGTCGCAGCCGTGCACCACCCAGGCGCGCTCTGCGCCAAGCGCGAGCAGAGCACTGGCAATCATCGACATCAGCTTGGGATCGGAAACGCCCATCAGTTGACGGCGCGAACGGGCGGGGTTGCAGAGCGGACCAATCAGGTTGAAGCAGGTGCGGACGCCGAGCTCGCGGCGAATGCCGGCAACACGGGCCGACGCCGGATGATGCGCGGGAGCAAAGAGGAAACAGAAACCGAGGGAATTGAAGAGCTGTTCGGAAATGGCGAGGGGAACCGGAATGGGTGCGCCCATGGCGGCAAGCACATCGGCGCTGCCGGTCTTGCTGGTGGCGGCGCGGGCTCCGTGCTTGGCCACCGGGACGCCTGCGGCAGCCGCGACGATGGCCGCCGCGGTTGATATGTTGAAGGCCTTGGCGCGGCTGGCCCCTGTCCCGGCGGTGTCCACGAAGCATCGATGACGAGTTCGCAGCACGACCATGCGGGCGCGCATGGCCTCGGTCAGTCCCACGATTTCATCGACGCACTCTCCTTTTTTCGCCAGCGCAACCAGCACGGCGGCGATTTGCGCGTCGGTGGCCTGACCGTCGAAGACGTAGCCAAGCAGTTCGGCCGCTTCCGGGCGCGTCAGGTCGCGTCCTGAGAAAATTCCCCCAAGCATGGCCCTGAGACGGATGGCGGCTTCGGAGGAGGCGGATTGCAAAGGCGTGGAGCTGGGATGAAGTCCCGGGTGTGAAGGAGTTGCGTTCATTGCTCTATCCCGAATGGGCGCCAACTAAAATGCGGCGCTGGCTGTAATTAAATTGAGTAGATCAGTTCAGGAAAGTGCCTGAATTAGAGGCACACGACGGTGTAGGACCACCATCGGCAGGACCATCGACGAGCGCGGGATGAAAAAACAGGGCTCACAATAGATTTTGAGTTTACCACAGTTGGGGAAGGTTGCAACGGATTTCTTGCGGGATTACGCCATGGACATCCCATGCGCTTGTGACTAGGATGTTGGCCACCATGGAAACCGCGCTGCTGAGGATTACCGATAAGAAAGAGCTAACGGCAGATGAAGCGGCTCTGAGAAATGAGACGCGCGCCTTCTGTCCTGAGTGCAAAACAAAAGTTCGTCTCCACCGCAAGGGAAAGAATGGGCTGGTGGCACATTTTGAACACTTGAGTCGGAAGGGCCCTCCGTGTTCTCTCTTTTACCGCGGATGAATCGTAACAGCGATTCAGTGCTGCGATCAACAACGCCATCCAGGCCCCGGCTCGAATTCGCGTAATAACTCTTGCTGTGTCATTCTGAGCGACCACAGGGAGCGAAGAATCCCAGCACGGCGTCGGGCTGAAGAGCAGCCGAAGGATTTCATCATAAAGCCCAGAGCGGCGCGGAGTGGGACAGCTTCCTGGGATGTCTATCATCCCCCTCGTATGTTGTTTAATCCTCAAACACTTACAGTTTGGCTCAATCCCATGTATCCGTCATGTATCCGTTATGCGCTGCGGATATTCGGGATTTAGCAGCCAACTTCAGTATTAGGGGCAGAGGGATGATAAATGGCAAATCTCAAAGTCTCAATCATTGAACGAATCAAAACTGAAGACGGCAAATGGACGAGCAAGCCCGTAGCCGTGCCCAAACAACGCCCTAGCGCAAAGGGTCTCTACATGCGGGATATGCGGGAAGGCAAATTCCTGTTGGTCTGGCGGGAAGGGTCGCAGAAGCGGTATAGCGATTACATCCTAACCATGCGGGATGCGCTGCGACAGAAGACGCAAAAAGAACTCTACTTGCAAAGTCTCTCACACGGGTTGCACGTGGAAGACCCGACCAGCGGAAAAGTCAGGCTCACAATCGCTGACGCCATTGACGGTTTTCTGTCTGAACTGACGGGACACGGAACCACGGTTCCGCAATACACACGGAATCTCAGGCAATTCCAAAAGTGGAATGCTGAATCCCGCATAAAGAAAACCTACGTTGACCAGATTGACCGTGCTCACATCTTCGCCTTCAAGCGTTGGCTGGAAAGTGAAATCGGGAACGACGAGTTTACAGCGGTCTGGAAATGCCAGCGGGTAAACAAGATGGTAAAGACCGTGCTGAAACTTGGGGCGGGTCAGGGACCAGTAAAGAAATCGGATTTCAGTGACATCTTGGGGCGCAAACCAGTGGTCACGACCTATAACAAAGACGAGCGGGACAAGTTCCTAGCTTGCTGCTGTGCTGGTATGGACCTAACGATGTGGACGCTGGCGTTAAAATGCGGCTTACGCTCACGGGAACTTGCTACGTTGGAATGGACGGATATTGATTTTGTCCGCCACACCGTACACATCCGCAGAAAGCAAATGAAGGATGGTGACAAGACCATAGAGTTTATTCCAAAGAAATGGTCACTCAGGGAAATTGCAATTCCCGCAGATTTGATGGTCATGTTAGAACAGCTACCAAGAACGTCTAACATCTGCTTCCCGACCAACACGGGACGCATCAACCAAAAGTTGTGGGAAGAGTGCAAGGCGATTGCGAAAAAGGCGGGGTTGGATGTGGCGAAATTCAAACCTAAGAATTTCAGAAGCACCTACGCAACCAACCGACTGCGTAGCGGCTACACACTGCCAGATTTACGTGACCAGATGGGACATCGGGACATGCACAGCGTTGAGCATTACCTAGCTGCAATGCGTTCTGAAGACATGGTAAACAGCGGTAGGGTTGATGCGGGTTGGGACTAACGGGGGGGTATGGAAACGATTCAATATTACGGGGTGGTGATGCAAGGCAGAAAGATCGCTGAAGTGTTGGTCACCCGTTGCAACGGCAAGCAGGTTAGCCAAAAACTGACGGGTGTAACCTACAAGAACAAGCGGGACGCCATAAGCTCTTTGACCACCAAAAATGTGGGGAAAGCGTAGAATACCAAGTATGGCACGAGATACAAGGGACGCAATTTTGCGCAAGCTGCTGGCGGAAATGCCAGAACTGTTAGCCGACTATCTCCACCTAGCCCAAGACGTTGACGGTAGGGTTGATGCCGTCCGGAAGCAGAGGCATCGTAAGATAACCTCACTGTTGTTCAAGTATCAGAATTGGCAGTCGGTTCGCTAAACGTATATTTCGAGCAAGCAAAAGCCCCGGTGACAAGCCGGGGCTTTTTGTTTGGTATAATGTCCAACCTTGGGGGAATACTTAAGAATGAATATAAAGCCAATAATAAAGGAACTGAAACTCGAACGAGACCGGCTCAACACTGCAATTGCTGCACTCGCAGAATTGAAGCCAGAGCCAGTGAGATATGGAGCAGCGACCAGCTTTAACCCGGCTGAGTTTGAGACACCAAAACCAAAGCGGAGAAAGATGTCAAAGGCTGCACGGGCAAAGATTGCCGCTGCACAGCGTAAGAGATGGGCAGCGGTTAAAGCCAAGAAGTAATCTATTTTGGGATTGACAACACGACCCCGGCATTGACCGGGGTTTTTTATTTGAGATTGTGTATTTTGTGTCGAAAAGCAGTTTCATATCTATTGATGATTTGATTGCGGAGGTTTACTGATCCCCGTCCTCCGCCTCGGGGTAGCTTCGCAAGCGATTACATTGGCATTTCTCCCTCCTCAGTATGCTCCAAATGTCTTTGAGTATGACGCTGCGTGCTGACCATCGGCGGCTATAGTCGAAATATGCTTTCATTCGCTCGCCAAGCATTGTCCGCTTGCTCGGTTTGGGTCGCTTCGTCCGCCGCATGTACCTAGTATACAGGCGAATAGGCGATTTTATTGGGTGTTTTGAGGTCGTTCCACTTTGGGACAGCCGGTCGCCCAACCGAAAATAATTCGAAAATAATCCAAAAAAGTCCGAAACCGCCTGTATACCAATAGTGCCCAAAAACAAAAACGGAGGATTTATGGCGAAAACACCAGAAGCAACGCAGACCGAAGTGCTGAAGTACAGCGTCACGATCAAGACTGTCTCAGACATGCTCTGCTCTGCGACGGCACCGCTTGGTTCGGCATGGCAGAGGTAAGGTCAAGCAAGGCAATGCTTAGGGAATTTCTCAATAACACTGAGAAATTCCCTTCGTAGTTTAATAACTAAAATATTTTCTGGATTTCGGCAGTAATAAATATAGTCCGAAAATGTTGGAAACCGCCTGTATATTGACAGTGCTACTAGGAGAAAAACGATGGCTCAACCTGAAACACCAATCGTCTATGTCGATTTTGCTGCAACAGTGAAAATCATAGAGGAGGCTCCGGACCATTTGGTTTTCCGTGCTAGCCTTCGTCCATCACCTAGCAGTCACTACTATCAGATGACGAAAGAGGGCCGTGAAGACTTAACCAAAGCGGAGATGCTTGAAATACTCGATTCCGCTCTGGTGTATCTTGGTCCGAAGCCGAAACTCGATATGAAAATAATTGCTCTGGAACCAAAATCGTACCAGTGCTAGGGGACTACGAAAAATAGTCCGAGAAAGTTCGAAACCGCCTGTATTCTGACAGTAGGAGAAACGAATGGAATATAGCTACAGTGATTATCATTATGTGGAAGCCACAAAAGAGTGGACCAACGCTCATACCAGTGGCATGCAAGACAATCGTTGGTGGTATCAATTCAACCAGCAGCGGCACTCCGCTTCCACCGTTGTAAATAGTCTGTAGCTTGGGGGAATTTATGAAACTATCTGTCATAGCACACGATAAAAGCAACGAAGATTGCGCCGCCAGAGTAGTATGTGCCCAATGTGGGCTAGCAGATGGAATCCACGAAGTAGATTGCAAGCCGCCGAAATCTGACGGATGCCGTCTTTTAGCAGCGCACGAGCGTTTTATGAACACCGTCGAGGGCACGCCCGACGCCGACGCCGCATGGAAGGCTTTGACCGCTGCTTTGTGTAACAAATAAAACGAGGGGGAGATGAAATGAAAAAACAGAAAGTAACTTTGCCAAAAGCCCAGAGGCCAGTGCTCATAACCATAGTCAATGTCGTGCCGTCACCGAAATGTACGTGCCTAATGACTGTGAAAGTCACAGGTCGCTTACCCCACCAGTGGGAATGGGCGCACCACTCATCTTGTCCGTGTAGTCGGTAGCACCATGACAGAAATACCAGACAAGTTGTTTGATCTTATCCACACCAGCGAGATCACTCCAAGCGAGTTCATCGTGCTGGCAATTCTGATCCAGCGAGGCGGCATCGGCATCATTTCGCCAGCCGCCATCAGCCATGCCACGGACTACCAGATGAGTGCCAACCAAGCGAAGAAAGTATTACGTGGTCTTCGTAAGAAAGGACTCGTCAACCGTGAGGCGTTCGTATTAGGTGGACCAAAGCGCCACTATAAGTATTGGGCTACGCTTGACGGCAAATAGGTGATACATGACAAAACCACTCAAAAACAAAGGCTTCTCTTGGTTCAAATTTGATGTCGTCGATTGGCTGACCAGTAAAACTGTCTTGTCCATGACGCTGGCTGAAAGGGGACTATACATCACCATGCTGGCGGTCCAATGGCGTGATGATGGGCTACCAAAATCACTGGCACTTCTCAGTAAAGTCACCGGAGTAGACCGGCGAATTCTCCGTAAGTTTCTGGAGAAGTACAGTGAATTGTTTGTAGATTCACTGGAGAAGTCCAGTGAAATCACGAACCAAAAACTATTGAATTTGGCAGTAGAATCGGGAAAAATCACTGGTCGGGCGACCGCAGACATAGAAGAGAAGGATATAGACGACGTTTTAGATTCAAAAGAAAATAAGAAAAAGAAAAATGATGATGACGACGACGACGGACGACCGCCTAAAACGGCGGCACCAACAGCCGTCGAATTTCGTCCCAATCTCGTCCAGTTTTTACGCAAGCGATACATGCTGACAGATTATCCAGCCGGTATAACGGACAGGATACTGAATGCCCATCCAGACATTCGCTGGCACGACTATAACCTAGAGCAGCTTGGTACAGTCTTGGATAGACCCAAGTGGAAAAAGTCGATCACGGATGTCGGGGCATTGGCTTGGCGCTGGGAATCCGTGAAAGATGGTTCTCTCTACGCTCAGGTTAAAGAACTCATGCTGACAGATGATCCGGCACCGGCACCAACCATAACCACCAAAGATGTCATCTGCCAGTGCGGCGCTAAAGGCCCAGATGATTGCACATGCTTTGACGACTGTCCCCAATGTGGGGGTAATCCAGACGATTGCGAATGCAATCTATAACCAATCACAATCAACAAACAGGAGATAAGCAGTGAAAGAGCAAGTTGAACATAAATCCGCTGCCGCCCGCCATGCCGAATGCCATAAGTTGCGGGGAGTGGCACAGAAACACATAGAAGACCGTCTAGGGCGACCGTTGACCCCAAGCGAAGGAAATACCCTAGACATACAGCAAGACAGCGCTGGCGTCTACCACGTTTCTATCACGCTGCATTTCATACTTGGTCCAATCGAGATGATCACGACCTAGCCGCCAAGTCGTCAAATTTACCCAATATCGAATTCCGTGAGTATTGGGTAATGTGACCGATGTCGAATTTGTACCACCTAGAAACTTCGCAGAATTCTACGACCGTGACCCCTTATGCATTCGTAAGTTCGCCGCTCGGATACTCCACAAATACCATACCCACAGCGATGTCCGTGACCTAGAGCAAGATTTGCTCCTACATCTGGCGACCCTGCCGGAAAACTCAACATTTCGGAATGATGGTCTCTCGGATAGGATTGCCACTTGGGACGCCAGCCGGTGCGGCGGTCACAACGGAGCACATATTTGGTATGCGTGGCTGTTTGGGCTATGCCGTCACTACTATATCTCGTGGATTAACCGCAGGAAACAAGACGTACTGACCAACAGTAAGTATACGCTGCTTTCAGACGACAAATGGTTCGAGAGACCTCACTACATCGATCTAGTTGGTAGATCGTATATCGCTCAATTCCGTGATGCCGTTGCCGAAGAAAAGCCACGATTACTGCCATTTTTGATGGCTCTGATAGACCATGATGGGAACATCACGGACGCCGGGGCATCACTTGGTTACACCACCAGCCAAACCCATTCAGCCACATACGGTTTACGCACAGCCGCCAAGCGGTTTGTTGGTGGTCTATCGCTAAGGCGTAAAAACGGACGCCAACCGTCCGTTAGGTTGGTTAAATAGATGCTGGCTAATTACGACTCAATCGTCCGCACAGTGGTTTCCGTTTTCAAGAACAAATACAGACTCAGCAACGCTGAGGCTGACGACCTAGAGTCCGAGATTCTGTTCCGGCTGGTCAAAATTTCCAACAATACTGCACAATCTTACATGCTCGATTGCGAGTTAGCGGTGCGGACAATTATCAATAACGCCGCAAGGAACTTTCTGCGGTCGTTGATCCGGCATCGTAAAGTCTTGGTTGAGTTGCAGGAATGTGCCTGCACGGATACCGACTATGAGTCATTGATTCTCGTCCACGAGATGCTGGACTGCCTGACGCCACAGCAGCGGGAAGCCATCCGGTACTGGTTCGGCTTGGACGGATTGAGCCCGACCCACGATTACCGAAAGATCGCTAAATTGCTGGGCATTACCCGCACCCAATCCAAACAATTGCTGGATTCCGCCTTTTCTCACATGAAACTGTTCGCCGCTGTGGCTTAGTAGCTAGGATACCCCGCCACGAGCTTTAGAGCGTCTTTGGGGCGTTCTTGTGGCCCCTGCCTACCCTTTTACCCTATCCCCACTGCGCAAATCACCAGCCCGAAGTGTTCTATTGGTGAGACCCCGAGTGCTGCCTCTTTCATTCTCCGGTTATTCAGGCAGCGAGTTCCATCGGCCATATCGGGGTCTCGATTTCTATGCCCGTAGCTGCCCAGAAGCCTTGCAATCATCCGGGGTGCCTCGTCTTAACCGACGCCGATTACTGCGATGCCCATGTAAAGCAGCATAGCCGGAACACGACAGCTCGGGGTTACGGGTGGTCATGGATCAAGGTTCGAAGGCGGGTATTGCGGCGGGATAAATACCTGTGTCAACCATGCCTGAAGGATGGACGACCGACCCCGGCGATGGATGTCGATCATATCAAGCCGAAGGCGAACGGCGGGACTGACGATGAGACCAACCTTCAATCGATTTGCGAGGCGTGCCACAAGGAAAAGACCCGCAAGGAAAATAGCAATCAATGAGCGAATTTTTGAAGTTCGTTAAGAGCATATTCAGCGAAGCCGATGGAACGGGTTCCACAGCTCGTATCCTAAGCGCCTTATTCGCACTTTCCGCTGTCTACTGGATTACCCACCTCGTACACGTTAATCATGCTGTCCCGCCACTGAGTGACATCACCACGCTTATAGCAGCCCCGTACGGAGTAAACAAGATATCCACTAAGATCGCTGACGCTGTAGCGGCGCTGGGCGGTAAGAAGAAAGACGAGCAGTAGTGAGCTGGTGACCCGACGATGTGACTTATGCCACCGCAAGCGTGAGCCCGACTCACCTAACCGTCTAATTTGCATGGTATGCGCTGAGGCAATAAGCCGGTTGTTGTTAGTGTTATCAGGTAGTAAACAATGTAAGTGAGTGTTTTGTCATGTGGTGGTTATTCGATCACGAAGACGATGAAGACGATGAAGACAACCAGTATCAGCAGCGGAAAAAGAGATGTGATGTTAACAAAGGGGATAGGGGGTCAAATAAGTACAAAACTAAGGCCCTTCGTGACCCCACGAGTCGTTTCACACGTACGCAGAATGGAGTTAGGGGGTAAATGAAGATAACTGATTTGCAAACAGACCCGAAAAACGCTAACAAAGGTAACACAAGGGGCAATAAAGCTATCCGTACCAGCCTCGAAAAGTACGGAGCGGGGCGGAGCATCCTGCTTGACCGCAACGGAACTATCATCGCCGGTAATAAGACGGTTGAGAACGCCCAAGCGGCGGGCGTGGAAGATGTGATCGTGGTTCCGACCGATGGTAGCAAGTTGGTCGCCGTGCAGAGAACCGACCTTGACCTATCAGACCCAAAAGCCCGAGAACTAGCCATAGCAGACAACCGCACTGGTGAGCTATCGCTTGAGTGGGATGGTCCAACGCTAGCCGAGTTATCCGCCGACCTTGACCTGAAGCCATTTTTTACTGATGCAGAACTGAACGACACTATCGGAACTGACAACGACCCGGCGAATGACCCAAATGCCGAATACGAGGGTATGCCGGAGTATAGCAGCGAAGACCAGATGGGTGTTCGCAAATTGATCGTTCACTTCAAGACGCTTGAAGACTTGGAGCAGTTTTCTAAAGCCATTGGTCAGAAGATACCGCCGAAGGCTCCGTCTATCTGGTACCCAAGAGTACCAAATGCCGACATGGCGTCAAAGAAATATGTCTAACGTGCAGCCGCAGTTTCCGATCTTTATCCCGACACTTAGCCGTTACGATTCCCGCATGACGATCAAAGCATTGCAGCGCATGAGCATCGAGCGATGGTATGCCGTTGTAGAGCCGCAGGAGTATGACCAGTATGCAGCGGTAGTTCCTAAGAAACACATCCTCGTCCTTGATATGTCCTACAAAGATCGCTATGAGACGCTAGACGACCTCGGGCTAACCAAGAGTGTAGGTCCGGGTGCGGCTCGTAACTTCATTTGGGATAAGTCAATCGAGATGGGCTATCCGTGGCATTGGGTGATGGACGATAACATCTATACATTTTATCGAGCAAATGGAAACTTACGACACGATGTGCTGTCTGGTGCTTTCTTTAGAGCGATGGAACAGTTCTGCCTGCGTTATGAGAATGTGGCGATGGCAGGCCCGAATTATGACATGTTCGTGCCCCGCAAGTACAAGACTTTGCCGCTGATTTTCAATACCCGTATTTACTCTTGTAATCTCATCCGCAATGACGTGCCGTTTCGTTGGCGTGGCAGGTACAACGAAGACACCATCCTTTCGTTAGATATGCTGACGGCTGGTTGGTGCACGGTTGAGTTTAACGCATTCCTACAGAAAAAAATCGGAACGCAAAGAGTTAAGGGTGGTAATAACAAAGTTTTTTACAGCATCGAGGGCACTCGCCCAAAGAGTCAAATGTTGGTGGATGTCTACCCAGAATACACAACCATGGTACATAAGTTTAACCGCATCCATCACTACGTTGATTACCGATCATTCCGCAAGAATAAGCTAATCCGCAAGCCCGATGTCGTCATCTCAGACGGCGATAACGAGTGTGGCATGGAACTTCAGAGGGTAAAGAATGGCAGGACGTAGACCCAAGCCCACAGCAGCGAAGTTACTCGCTGGCAACCCCGGACATAGACCGCTAAACCTGAACGAGCCGAAGCCGACAGGGGTGCCGACTTGTCCCCGCCATCTGGATGCACAAGCCAGAGCCGAATGGAAACGCATGTCCGCCGAATTGCGAGCATGTGGGCTGCTTACGTTGGTAGATCGTGCCGCATTCGCTGCCTATTGCCAATGCTGGTCTCGTTGGGTTACGGCAGAGCAAGGTATTGCCAAGCATGGCATGGTTGTCAAGGCCCCGTCAGGGTATCCAGTACAGAATCCCTATGTCGGGATTGCTAATACTGCATTAGACCAGCTACGCAAGTATTTAATTGAGTTCGGCATGACGCCTGCCGCCCGTAGCAAAGTCAATGCGCCGCACCAACCCAAGGAAGAGGACGAGTTCTCTTTTCTGGATACCATCCCGACCGAGAGCCATAGAACACAGTAATGGGTTATTTAGATACAGCAAATCAATACATTGACGGAGTGTTATCTGGTTCTATATTGGCGTGTAAGTATGTCAAGCAGTGTTACCAGCGCCACAGAAACGATTTGGAGAAATCCAAAGACCCCAATTACCTTTACCAGTTTGACTCCGTAAAGGCTGAGCGAGTCTGTCAGTTTCTTGAACTGTTGCCCCACGTTAAAGGTAAGTGGGCCGGTAAGAAGTTCATATTGGAGCCTTGGCAGGCTGCCTACACCATGGTTCTGTTCGGCTGGGTGCATAGGGATACTGGCTTCCGTCGTTTCCGATTCGCCTACATTGAACTACCCCGCAAGGACGGTAAGAGCCTTTGGGCTGCCGGTGTCAGCCTTTATTTCTTGTTAGCGGACGGGGAAGTCGGGGCGGAAGTCTACATCGGGTCAACCAACCTACAGCAGTCGTTCGAAGTCTTCAGACCAGCCAAGCAGATGGTTGAAAAGTTCACGGCATTGCAGCGGAGATTCGGAATAGAAGTAATGACCCAATCCCTTATCGTGCCATCAACGGGTTCTCGTATGCTGCCCATTATCAGCGTTGGCAAAGAGGGTAGCGCCCCGTCGCTATTTGTGGCGGACGAAATGCACCAATGGACGAGCGATGAGTTATACGATGCGCAGCAAACCGGCATGGGTTCCCGTCAGCAGCCGCTCGCATTAGTGATTACCACTGCCGGTGACAACATAGCCAGCCCATGCAAGATGATGCACGATGACGTTGACAAGATGCTCGCTGGGGTATTCGAGCGGGATAACTTGTTCGGGCTGATATACGGTCTCGACGATGACGACGATTGGACGACCGAGAAAGCCATCTATAAAGCTAACCCCAACGTGGGCGTGTCCGTAGACCTCGATTACCTGAAGTCGCAGCAACAGATTGCCTTGCAGAATTCAGGCAAGCGTAACCGCATCCTGACCCGACACTTTAACGTTTGGTGCAATGCGTCATCTAGCTGGATGTCGCTTCCCAAGTGGAGCGCCTGTGGTGATGCTGCCCTTATTCCCGACGCTTTCAAAGATTGTGTTTGCTGGATAGGTCTGGATTTGGCAGCCAAGATCGACATGGCGGCTGCTGTGAAACTCTTTCGGAAGGAAATAGACGGGCAGGCTCACTACTATATTTTTCCTCGATTCTATCTGCCGAGCGACCGCACCAATGACCCGAGCTGCCAGCATTACCAAAAGTGGGTGCATGATGGGCACCTGATAGCCACCCCCGGAAACGTAATTGACTATGCGACGATTCAAGACGATTTGAAAGATGACGCCAAAAAATACAAGGTACTGGAATTGGACTTTGACGAGTGGGGAGCCGAGTATCTTCGCCAACAGTTTCATGCCGAGACGAAGATAGCAACCGTTCAAGTGCCGCAAGCAGTGAAGCATCTATCCGACCCAGCCAAGGAGTTCGAGGCGTTGGTGATGTCAGGTCGATTGCATCACGATGCTAATCCCGTGATGACGTGGTGCGTAAGTAATGTAGTCGCAAAGTACGACAAACATGACAACCTCGTACTCGATAAAGATAAGCCGGAAAACAAGATTGATGGTGTAGACGCTACGCTTAACGCCCTCGCTCGTGCTCTTGCTGCCCCGCTGAAAGCCAAATGGTTCAAGCCGTTTCAACTGTAACTAAAAGTAGGTAATATGGGTCTTCGTTCATTCTTTAAGTTCCGCAACACCGAAAGCCGCTCTATTCTTGATAATCCCGCTATCTCTCTGGCATCCCCCGCCATTTGGCAATGGATCAATCAGGGCAACCCGTCCGCCTCCGGCGAGCTAATCAACGAAGTATCGGCGTTACAGATTACGACCGTATATGCCTGCGTCCGTGTTATCAGTGAGTCGATAGCCAGCCTTCCGCTCAAGCTGTATGAGAAGTTACCCAAGGGACGACAAGAGGCAGCCGACCAGAGCCTGTACAACCTGTTGGCGTTTGAACCCAACCCGGAAATGACGGCATTTACTTTCTTTGAGACGTTGACGGGCTGTCTCGCTCTTACTGGTAACTGCTATGCCCAGATCGTACGCAATGGCGCTAAGCAAATTACCGCCTTATATCCGCTGCACCCGTTACAGACTACTCCTGTTCGTCTTCCTGACGGTAAGTTAGCGTATACAACGAGCGACGGGGAACAACCGGGCAATCAGCGGATACTTGGTTCCGATGCCGTGCTGCATATACCACTGTTTGGGTGGGATGGTCTAAAGGGATTATCCCCGATACACCAAGCCCGTGAGGGTCTCGGACTGGCAAGAGCCGCCGAGAAGTTTGGAGCACGTTTCTTCGGCAACGGAGCGAAGCCTAGTGGCTTGCTCTGGCCAGACGGGGAAGTGGACGAGCAACAGGCACAAGGTGTTAAAGAGTCTTGGCAAGCAAGCAACGGCGGGGTCAACCAAAACAACATCGCAGTGATTCCGGGCAAATGGCATTACCAGCAGGTTGGTATCAGCCCAGAAGATAGCCAGTTCTTAGCAACCCGTAAATTTCAACGGGAAGATATTTGCGGCATGTTCCGTGTACCGCCTTCAATGGTTGGGGATGTCACCAAGCTATCAAATAACAATCATGAACAGCAAAGCCTAAGTTTCGTTACAGACACTCTGCGCCCTTATCTTTGCAGATTCGAGCAAGAGATCGTTCGCAAGTTGATGCCCGATACCGGGCGTAACTCTGGGAAGTATTTCGTTCAGTTTGACGTATCGGAACGGCTCCGAGGTGACTTTAAGACGAGCATGGAGGGTTATGCTGCTGGGCGTCAATGGGGCTGGTTTTCGGCTAATGATGTTCTGACAGACTTGGGAGAAAACCCAATTGGCGAAATCGGCGATATTTATATGTTCCCCGTCAATATGGGTAACGCCAAAAACCTGTTGAACCCACCACCCCCGCCAGTCGTAGTGCCAGCAGAGCAGCCGCAACAGGAACAGGAACCCTCCTCAGATGCACCCACGGAAGCCGAGCGGTCGTTGCTGTCCCGATATATGCCTGCCTATCTTCCGCTGTTCAGGGACGCTGTAGGACGCACCACAGCCCGAACCAAAAGGGATTTAGACGGGATTACGACCGTCTTTAGCAGCCTTTTAGATAGTCTTTCTGGTCTATTTACCGACGCAGCGAGAACCCAATTCAAGCTAACCGACGCATGGAAGCCGGACACGGACAAGCTCGTGCGGGAACATCTGCGGGGGATTGAGAAGCGGGCAGCCGATTGGACACCCGAACAGTCGGAACAAAGCACGGGCATTGAACTTAATAAGGCGGTTAGAGCCTTGCACATCAAGATTTTTCGAGACGCAGGGGCAGCCGTAGCAATCACCAATCTAGGAACAGAGGTAACACAGTAATGAAAAGAGAAATACGCTTTAGTAAATCGACAATAGAACTTCGGGAAGACACAGGCAAGGCTCCTGTGATTTCTGGTTACGCTGCGGTATTCGCTCCAGCACGGTCGGAAGACATGGGCGGGTGGGTAGAGCAGATCGACCCTCATGCTTTTGACGAAGCCGTTTCTGGTGATGTTCGGGGTTTGTATAACCATGACGCCAATATGATTCTTGGTCGTACCAAGTCAGGCACCATGCGTCTTAACCTAGATGCTCATGGGCTTCGGTATGAAATCGATGTCCCAGATACGCAAGTCGGTCGTGATCTTGTCACCAGTATGAAGCGGGGAGATATAGACGGAAGCTCGTTTGCTTTTGCCTGCAAGAAAGACGCTTGGGAGAATGACGACGCTAGCGGGGAAATGCTTCGCACAATCTTGAAGGCTGATTTATTCGACTGTTCGCCCGTGGTATATCCTGCCTACCCCGACGCCAGTTCGGCTGTTCGGTCGATGTTCCCAGACGGCGTTCCAGAAGTTCCAAAGCCAGACACACGAGCGGACAAGGATTGCCGCTGCGAGTGTGCATCCTGCCTAACCGGCGATTGCGAAGACTGTGACCCAGATAACTGCACGGATGAGAATTGCCGCTGCCACGAGCGAAGCCGTGTGTTATCGGACTCTGACCGTAACAGGTTAGCCATTCAGATTGAATTAAGGGCGCACGGGGTTCATAAGTAGGCCGTGTGCGGATTGTCCACCAGATCGGCAGCGAGTGCGATGTCTTAGTCTCTAAAGACGGTTCGATAGTGACCGTCCGTATCGTTGAGAAAGAAGGCGATACAGATATTACTATTGAGGGGATTCCCCGTCACATCTTGGATGCATTCATTACCACCGCTGGTGTGCTGTCAAATCTAACTGCGATGGATAAGCAGCCTAATTAGGTTATGCCTAAAACACTTCTAGCCATAATCTTTTGCAAGAAATATGCTGACCGTGTAAAGGCAATCCGAGACACATGGATACCCGATGCCATAGCCGCCGGATGGGACGTGCAAGTGTTCGACGGGGAACGGCTCAGCGTACCCGACGATTATGCATCATTACCGCTAAAAACCAAGGCTCTCTGCCAATATGCGGTTGATAACGGATATGACCATCTGGTCAAGATAGATGACGACACTTATATTTGTGTCCCGTTTTTTCAGCTTATACCATTTGACTATGCCGGAATTCGGATACCCGCCAATAACGGCGGGTCCAACATCCTGAGGATTCCGCCTTGCCAGTATGGGAAGTATCCCCACGACTATGCCAGTGGTGGTATTTACTGGCTTTCCCGTAAAGCTGCAACCATCATAGCTGAGACCCCGCACAACGGCGACTGGGCGGAAGACAGGTTTGTTGGCGATACTCTAGCAAGGCGGGGTATCAAATTGACAGTAATACCGCAATATATTTATGTTTACCCGTATACGCTGTCCTACTATCTCAAGCAGGGTTGGACGGTCCTAACTCAGATTCCAACTCCCAGAGACATCCTAGCCTGCCACAACCTACCTAAATAGATTCGGCGCAAATTTCCCTTGTCATGTGTTCTATAGACCGTAAGAAGCCGTACGCAAGAGCCTGAGCCTTTCCCCGTGAAATACCTTCAATGGTGAGCCCACCTTGCTGCTGAGAAGTCTCTGCACGTAGCAGTGTGACTGTCCCGCACAAATTAAATCCTACAGGGACATTCTATGACTATCAAAGAAATGAAGGACAAGAGAAACCAACTGCTCACGCAGGCTCAGGCTCTAGTTCGTAAAGCAGAAGTAACCGCAGAAGACCGCCAGTCCGCCGACCGTATGTTGGCTGAAGTCGATACCATCGAAGCCGACATCACTCGTGAAGAGCGGCTCGCAAAGTTTGACGCCGAGCAGCACAGCTCAGTAACCCCGCCTCGTCCTATCCCCGGTTCTGAAGTTACAGACACTCCGGAAAAGCGTACCGCCGCTGAAAAGCGTGCGTTCTCCAATTATGTCAAATACGGCGTTGTTGACTCCACCGTTATGCGCAGTGCGGCTCCCCTATCGGGCACGGAACTCCGTGACCTCGGCGTCGGCTCTGTAGCTGGCTCCATCACTGGTGGTTATCAGCTCGTGCCGCAGGCATTCTACCCGGTATTGGAAGACGCCCAGAAAGCATGGGGCGGACTGCTCAACATCGTCAATACCCGTGAGACAGACAACGGCGCACCAATGAAGATCGCTTTCACGAACGACACCGCAAACATGGTGACGGTCATTGGCGAAGACACTGGCGTTAGTGAGTCTGACCCATCAATCAGTGGCGTGCTGTCTAGCACGGATTTCCTGACCACGGGCGCTGTAAAGGTTTCGCTTGCTGAATTGCAGGACTCGGCTTTCGACATCGATGCGTTCATCCGTGACAGTTTCGGCAAGCGCTGGTTCCGTGGCGTCAACTACCTCGTAACCAATGGCTCCAGCTCTGGCAACGTTCAGTCCATCCTCGGTGCTGGCATCGTAGCCTCTCCGTACTCGTCCGCTGGCGTACAGTCCGCCACGACAGCTACGGTCGCCTATGGTGACATCGCCGGTCTATACGCTGCGCTTGACCCTGCGTACGAAGACAATGCTTCGTTTGTTTTCAACAGCAATACCCGTGGTTATCTGTTGAAGATCACAGATAGTCTCGGTCGTCCGCTGTTCATTCCGGCTCCTAATGCTGGTGCGTTTGACATGCTGCTCGGCAAGAAAGTCGTACTCAATCAGGCTATGCCTAATGTGGGTTCCGGCAATGTCGCTGTTCAGTATGGCGACTTCAAGGCTGGCTATATGTATCGCCCAGTAAAGCCGGGTCTGGCTATCTTCCGTCTGAACGAACTCTACATGGCATCTGGCATGGTCGGCTTTATCGGCTACGCCCGTGCGGGTGGGGTCATTATGGACGCCGGTACTCACCCAATCGTAGCGCTGACAGTGAAGTAAATAACCGAGGGTAACGACCCTCACTAAATACGAGGGGCGGATAGTTATCTGCCCCTCGTCTGTTAGAGCCTATGAAAATCAAGATTACTCAAAGTTTCTTTATGCAAGGTTATGCCCCGTTCGTACCGGGTGAACTACTCGACATTGATAACACGACCGCTCATGCCTTTATCAATTCAGGCTTTGCGGTATCGACCGAGAAGCCCGTACGGGAAACGGCAACCCACGGCAAGAGTCGTGAGAAGGCGGTCAAGAGTTAATGCCGCTTTCGATCAATCTCGTAACGCCGCCCGCAGTAGAGCCTGTGTCGTTGGCTACAGCCAAGACACATCTTCGCATCGATTATGACAACTCCGCAGAAGATGCCTTGATAACGGCTTTTATTGTAGCGGCTAGGCAGTACGCAGAGAAGATTACCCATCGTGCATTTTTTAACCAGACATGGACGCTTAATCTGGATTGCTTCCCGATCTACCCGTGGTGGTCAGGCACGATACAGGCGAGCAGCCCCCGCACGGACTGGTTAGCTCGCTACGGCATTTTACGGGGTCAGCAGATATTACTACCTAAACCGCATCTGGCGAGCATTACAAGTATCAAGTATGTCGATGTGACAGGGACGCAACAGACCCTATCCGATACGGGCTATTACGTGGACAACACGAGCGAACCTGCTCGGTTAGTCCCTATGCCCGGTTTGTGCTGGCCTGCGACACAGACGTATATGCCGGGTAGCGTTCAGATAACTTACCTGACGGGCTCTTATGGGGACGGGACGGAAGTTAACACCTGTCCGCAGACTGTGTGCATGGCAATCTTGCTTTTGGTTGCCCACTTCTATGCAAACCGTGAGGCAACGTCCGGAGCGAGCCTCAAAAATATCCCGCTTGGCGTTGAAGCCTTGTTGGATACGGTCAAGTTCAATTTCTGGGGCTACGAGAACAACTAATGATTACGGCAGGCAGGTTAAACAAGCGGGTAGCGTTTCAACGTCTGTCTTCAACGCCAGATAGTTTCGGGCAGCCTGTAAACACATACAGCACCTACTATACCGCTTTTGCGGAGATAGATGCTCTGCGGTCGCAGATGTTATACGACCCGTCGCAGTTCGTGGCTCAGAGCACGTATAAGGTTGTGATCCGTTACCCGTGGGGAATCAACATTTCGCCCAACGACCACATTGTCTGGGAAGGCATGACGTTCAACATTCAGTCCATCGTTAACACGGGAATGCGGAACATTGAGTTACAGATACTCGCCTATGTGTTGGATGAGAACGACGGCACTGAAACCTAATGGACGAACTCTGCGAGATCGAAAGCTTACAGGAACTCGAACAGAAGTTACAAGCATTGACTCCTAAGTTGGCTAGGGAGGCGGTCGTTGATGCTATCTCACAGGCGGGGATGATTATAAAACGCCAAATGGAAGAGTTAGCTCCGGTCGGCCCGTCCACTGACCCGCACCAAGGAGCATTGGAAGGAAGCATTGAAATGTTAGTTGCGATAGAGACTTTTGAGAGTGGGGTTATCGCAACGATAGGCCCAGATGCCCGTGCTTTTTGGGGTTACTTCAGCGAGTACGGTACTTGCAAGGAACCGGCTAGGCCGTGGGCAAGGCCCGCATTTGACCTATCGAAACAACAAGCATTGGACAAGTTTCTTGCCGTGCTGACGGAACGTATTGAGGCTGTGGGTTAGGCGAGTAAATGTTAGAGCAGGGCATCGTAGCACATCTATCGGCAGATACTACCCTATTGGGAATGGTCGGAACTCGCATATACCCAACCATGATGCCGCAGAATGCAAACACGTTTCCGGCCATTGTTTACACGGACGTATCAGCGAGTACGGATGTAAATCTTGATTTGTCCGCCGTTAGTTTTATGCGGATTCAATTTGATTGTCGGGGTAACACCTATGCCGACAGCAAGAATGTAGCGGCTAAGCTTCACACTTTGTTTGATGCCTACCAAGGCACGCTGCCAGATGGAACAGTCGTCCGCTACACAGAATGCGGGGTATCGATGTCGCAGTATGACAAAGATGCCCGTATATATCGCCAAATAGAAGACTGGACGTTTCAGTATTAACCAATAATCGTTAACCGCAGTACCTGCAATTGTCCGTTCCCGCCTTTATAAGTTCGGGTTCACCTACAGCAATCAACAGAGTATCTCAAGGAATCATGCTATGTCTTACACAGGCTCAAAAGCACAAACTGGTGCGGGTACTACCCTCAGCATCGGCGCAACACCCACTCTTATTGGCGAAGTCAAGAATATCAAACTGAACGGGCGCAAGTTCGACACGGACGACGTGACGAATATGTCGAGCACCGTCAAAGAATTCATCGCAACCATGATGGACCCCGGCGAAGTCAGCTTTGACTTTAATCGTGTGTCTTCCGATGCTGGGCAGGTTGCGTTAGAAGCGGCATTCTCCGCTGGATCGCTTTCCGCTTTTACGATTCAGCTACCTAAAGCGCCCAGCCAAACTACCACCGGCGACAAGTATGCTTTCAGCGCTTTGGTCACAGAGTGTGACTACAGCTTTGAAACCACCAAGGCGGATGCTGGCTCAGCGAAACTGAAGATTAGCGGAACCATCGTCGAAACCATAGGAACCTAATAATCCGTAATGGCGGGGTGGTCATCGTCACCCCGCTAGAGATATAGGCACAACTATGGCTAAAAAACCATCTCCAGTAATGGACCCGACATTGCCTCGTGTACTCGTTGAGGTAAATGGTTCGGAATACTTTCTCTGCTTTGACTTCAATGCAATCGTTCAAGCCGAAACCCTCACGGGTCTAAATCTGCTTAACGCCCTTGACTTTAGTAACGTCAATGCGCTGACGCTGCGAGCGTTGCTCTATTCTGCTTTGCTCAAACTACAGCCAAACGTGACGCTTGACGAAGCAGGAATGATTCTGACCCTCGGACGGGGCAAGGTGACGACCGCCTTAGTGAAGGCGTTCACCGAGAGTCAGCCCGAAGTGGATGACGACTCAAAAAACGTAGAGAAGCCGGAGCAGTAGTTCCGGCTCTCTCTTGGCAGCAGCAATGGCGGCGGTACTGGTCATTCGCCCGAATAAATCTGAGACTGACGGACGTTGAATTCTATGCTTTGACCCCTCGTCAGTTTGACGATTTGGCGAAGCGATATCGGGAACAGATAGAGCATTTTGAATGGGTCATCGGGATACACGGTTCCGCAGTGGTCAATTGCTCGCTAGGTGCCCCAAAGAATGGGGTTAAGCCCGTTGATTTTATGCCATCGCAATTTGGAAAGACTAAAACCGTCGAAGCTAAAAAGCAACGGATGACTAAGAAGCATAGAGCCAGCGTAGCGGCTAGTGTGCGTGGAATCTTCAAAGGTTTGATTATGCGACAAGACAAGCAAGGAAAGTAAATGGCAATCGGGCGTATAAAAGTAAATTTCGAAGCGGGAACAAGTTCCTTCGTTGACGGAATGAAGTTCGCCGAGGCTCAAGCCCGCCAGTCCGCTAACTCTATCAAGACCGCTATCAAAAAAGAGATGCAGGAGTCGAAAGCATCTCTTGCTCTTGTGGGTGAGGAGTTCGGGGTCCACATGCCCCGCCACCTGCGCACGTTCATTAGTGGGCTTCCCGCTGTTCGTACCGCTATGTCAGCGGCATTTACTGGTCTCGCCATTTTCGGTATTGCCGAAGTTCTCATTCATGCTGGTGAGAAAGTCTACGAACTCGTTAAAGCATTTAACGGGCTTTCAGAAGCCGCCAGAAAGAACAACGCCGAATGGACATCGTTTGCCCAAGACACACAGATCGCCAACGACCATCTTGACGTTACCAACGCTAAGTTAGACGTACAAATCGCCAAGCTGCAACATAAGCCAATCAACAATCTAGCCGTTGCACTGGCAGAAGCCCGTATAGCAGCGGACGAGCTGGGCAAGTCATTACAGAAAGATATTGATAAGCAAATCCAATTGCTCGGCAAAACTCCATGGTATCAGGTTGGGGATACTACCGCCGGGGCTACCGCTAAGAAAGCCCAATCACAATTGAATGATATGACCATGGTGGGTTTGGGCATGGGTGCCAGTGATGACACAGGCTTAACTGCTGTCAGACAGATGGACCCGAAAGCCCAGATTCAAGCCCGCATGGACATAATCAGAGCCGCCATTGCTGAGACGCAAAACAACATTGCCAATACAGCGACCAGTGCGGTGCGCATCGGTTATGGCAATACTGCCGGTGACAAAGAACTAGCGCAAAACAAACAGAGCCTTATCCAGTATGTCGAAGAGTTGGGCAGCCTACAGCGCAAGGTTGACGAGCTTAACAAGCAATCCAAGGTCGGCGAACTAGAAGCGAATAAAGCCAACACCCCACGTGCAATCGTTCAGCCGATGAACAACGGGTTCGCTATTGCGTTGGCACAAGCACAGCAGAGAGTGACAAACGCTCAAGCCTTGGTTGCCGCTGAGAGTGTCGATAACTCCAAACGGGCGGAAGCATTGACTATTGCCAAAGCCAACATGGAAATATCAAAACTCGATGCCGAGATCACCGCAAAGAATTTGGAGATCGTAGCCCGCAATGCAGCCACGCTAAAGAACAACCCACGGGCAACACCAGAGAAACTGCTGGAGCATTTATCCGCCGACCAGAAACAGCAGCTACAGACCGAGGCTCTTAGGCTGGCGCAAGAGGAACTTAACCAAACGCTCGTGCAGGGCGACAACACCCTTGTCATGCGCATTAGACACCAGAACGACCTTACAGATGCGGTTAGGGTGGGTGCCGATGCTGTCATGCATGCCAACGCACAGGCACAAGCCGAAAGCGAACTAGCTGGTAGAAACGCTACTCAAGCAGAGATAGCGGCTAGGGCAGAACTACTGTACGAGGAAGCCAGAGCCAAAGCCCACACGACCGCAACCATATTTCTGAAAGACAAATATCTTGAACTGTCAGCGTTGGCTAATCTCAATGCGGCTTACCTGCAAGGTGCTTCCGCTGTGCGTGAGGCAGAACGGGTAAACGCAGAAGCCAAGATTCGGGCTGCCGGTGGTCCCGATGTTGAAGCCAAAGTTGCGGCGTCCAATTTGCAGTTACAGCTACAGTACCAGCAAAAGATATACGAAGCCGCCGGACAGGCTGTCAATGCCGATAGAGACCGGGTGACGTTCCTACAGACGGAATTGTCCGTGCTCAAAGGCATGGACCAGACCGCCCCGGAAGTTCAGGCAGCCGTCAAGCAAACCACCAAAGACCTGATTGAACTGCAAGACAAGATGGCACTGGCTACGGGTTCGCCTATGGCTGGAATGAAAGCCTATTTCGATGAGATGGCTATTCACACCAAGACAGCAGCTCAGGAAGTCCATGACTTTCTTGGCAAAGCGTTTGATGACCTGAATGACCAAATGGCTAAAGCCTTATTGGGGCAGAAGACCAACTGGCATAGCTTCTTTGAGTCGATGGCTACCAGTACCGCTAAAGCCGGATTCAAGCAGGCAGAGAGCGCACTAGCCAAGGGACTTGGGGCTGGCAATGCAGGTTCACCCGTGTCAGGCATTGCAAAAGCGTTTGGGCTTGGCGGGGGTAAGCCTGACGGTTCCGTTGGCAATCCGCTAAATGTGCGGGTGGTTGGCGGAATGGGAATTCCTAACTTGGGTGGTGGTTCTGAACCGCTCATGGTTCCGGGTGGAAGCGTTGCAGACATCACGGGCGGGACTGCCCCGACCATAAACACGTTAGACGGTTCTATGGCTGGCTTGATGTCGCTTTCTATGATTCCGGGCTTTGCCTCTGGTGGTGACCCATCACCCTATGGGCTGTCAATTGTTGGCGAAGACGGACCAGAACTGCACAGCAATCTAGGCGGACACGTAACCAGCAATAGCGACTTACGCAAATTGTTGGGCGGTCAAAACGTTTATCACATCGACGCCAGAGGCGCAAATGCTGCTGACGTTGACATGCGGGTTAGAAAGGCGATTGCAGAGAGTCATGTTGCCAGTGTTCGTGGTGCCGTGGTTGCTCAGCGTGAATTGAGCGTCCGTCGTCCCGCTTCAAGGAGAAATTAAATATGAGTTGGGCTCCGATCACCGGGACTAAATTTCAGGATGCATCCGGCAACCTGCTTGCCAGCGGAACAATCTGCTTTCAACCCTCTGACGGTAACGGGAATGCAATTCCCGCTCTTGCGTCGTCGGGTGGGTTCATTGTTGAAGCATCACAAGCAACCATCACCAGCGGGGTTATTGCCAGCTATCAAGTGTCACCTACCAATGGTGAGTTCGTGTACACCGTCACGATCACGGATTGCACATCCGGGTTGGCGGTCGTGCTCAAGGGCGTGACGGTCACCAGCACGGGAATCAACTTTGATACGTTCGACCCGGCTATGTTGCTGCCGTCCGTCCCTCAGATACTCGTCACGCTGGCAGCATCCCCGACGTTTACCGGAACTGTTACAGCCCCGATTGTTAATGCAACGACAGCCTTTGAAGTCAATGGAACCCCGTTAGGCTCAACCAACCTGAGTGATGCGTCTTCACTGGTAAAAACCACGGTCACGATAAACGGGCATCCGCTGTCGTCAAACGTGGTTGTGTCCGCCTCAGACATCACAACGGGTACCCTGCCCCATGCCCAACTTCCGGCTTTGGTTAGTGCAGACATCCCGAACAACACTGCAAATACGACGGGGACGGCAACATCTATCACGGGCAGTATCACCGAATCCCAAGTCACCAACCTGACGACCGACCTTGCCAACCGTGTGTTAACCAGCACGACTGTTAACGGTCACGCCCTGAGCAGCAACGTTGTGGTGAGCGCCTCAGACATTACGACTGGCACCCTGCCTCACGCTCAGCTTCCGGCTCTTGTCAGTGGAGATATTCCGAACAATGCAGCGAACACCACGGGCACGTCTGGTGGGCTCAGTGCCAACATCGCTGAGAGCCAAGTAACTAATTTAACCACAGATTTAGCCGCAAAAGTCTCGACTACGACTACGGTCAACGGTCATGCTCTGTCATCCAACGTGGTCGTCAGTGCCAGTGACATCACCACAGGCATCCTGCCCCACGCTCAGCTTCCGGCTCTGTTGAGTGGTGATATTCCCGCCAACTCAGCCAATACCAGCGGGACGGCTGCTGGATTATCCGCCAATATTGCCGAGTCCCAAGTCACTAACCTGACGACTGAACTTAGCAACCGTGTCCTGACCACCACAACAGTCAACGGTCACGCTCTATCTGGCAACGTGGTGGTTTCAGCTTCAGACCTGACCACAGGCAACCTGCCAATCGCCCAGATTCCCACTGGTGGGAGTTCCAGTACGTTTCTTCGTGGCGATAGCACGTGGGCAACCCCTTCGGGTGCAGGCAACGTTGTTGCCCCTGCATCTTCGGTTGTCGGCAATCTGGCAGCATTCAACGCCACCAATGGTCAGCTTCTTGAAGACACTGGCGTCCCTCTGAGCTTGTTCCCGACCGCTGGTGCGCTCAACATGCGTAACCGGATTATCAATGGTGATATGAGGATTTCCCAAGCAGCGGGTGGTGCAGGAGTAAACCCAGTTGGTCAGGCTGTATTTCCAGTAGATCGTTTCGAAATTATCCTGTATGGCGGCTCGTCTACTGCCATCCAATCGAATACTGTTGCGCCTACTGGATTTAACAGCAGTTTTTACCTCAACATTTCCACTGGCTACTCAGCCATCAGTAGTGCTTATGCGCAAATGCAGCAGAACATAGAAGGCTTGAATATAGCCGACCTTGGTTGGGGTACAGCAAATGCACAGACTATTACGTTGTCTTTTTGGGTGCGCTCGTCTCTGACAGGGCAGTTTGGCGGGGCGCTTCGTAATGCAGCACTCAATCGCTCATACCCTTATACCTACACTATCAACTCGGCAAACACTTGGCAGAAAGTCTCCATCACGATTACTGGCGAAACTACTGGTACGTGGGCAGCCGACAACACAATTGGAGTCACCGTTATCTGGGACATGGGGTGCGGTTCAAACTATCAAGGCACCGCCGGTTCATGGGTTGCTGCTGATAAGCGTGGAGTAACTGGTGACACAAGCGTGATGGCTGTTTCGGGAGCCAATTTCTATATCACTGGCGTTCAGTTTGAAGCAGGCTCAGTTGCTACACCGTTTGAGCGCCGTTCCTATGGGCTGGAACTGAGTTTGTGTCAGCGGTACTACGAAGTCATCGACGGCTGGGTTGCTAATCCGAATAGCTCTACCTCAATCGTTCTTAATGGCACTTATAAAGTTTCCAAACGAGCGGCTCCAACGCTTTCACTATCAACGTCTACACCAACATTTGCGATTTGGGGAGGCGGTAACTTTACTGGTTCTGGTTCGACAATAAACGCAACCTATCTGAACTCAACTACCGGATTCAACATTAACTTTGGGGGTTTCAGTGGCTTGGGCGGCACCTTTGTCTCAAACACTGGCGCAATGGCAATCCTCGCAGCAGCGGAACTATAAAACATGAGCTATACATACAGCCTTCTACCAAACACAACAGCCATTCAACGCTCGGACGGAGCTTGCATTCCGCCCGACCCCAACAACACCGACTACGCAGCCTATTTGGCTTGGGTCGCTGCTGGTAACACAGCAACCCCGGTTGACCCAGCCATCATAGCGGCTCAGGCACAAGCCCAACTGGCGGTTCAGGCTCAGACTTTGCTCGATAAGTCCGATGTAACTATGCTTCGCTGTTTTGAGCATGGGGTCACCCCACCCGCTGTTTGGGTGATTTATCGGGCTTCATTGCGGTCAGTGATTGACGGATCGGCGTCTGCGATTCCGGCAACCCCCGCTTACCCGGCTGGCACATAACATGATTATCGGAACTTTCAATTCGTGGAACATCATTGCAATTCCTAGCTCCCCCGCATGGAAGCAATTGGACTTCACTGCCCATGATTCCGTGGGAATGACGCAATCGCCGTTCACTATGCAGAGCCAAACTCAGTATTGGGCTGGTGGAGACTTCTGGAAAGTCAACGCTTCACTGCCAAGCATGAGCAATGCAAACGCTGACGCTTGGGTGGCATTCCTGCTTGAGTGTAGGGGACAGCTTAACGTCTTTCAGCTTGGTGACCCCTCAAAGACTAAGCCATCGGGACGACCGCAGGGCACCCCCGTGGTATCCGGAACCAACACTGCTACCAGCACGATGCTGAACACTCGGGGTTGGAAGGCGAGCACCAACAGACTTCTGATGCCAAGGGATTATATCCAGATTGGATACCGCCTCTATAACGTCATTTCTGCCCCTGTGAATTCAGATTCCAGCGGCAACGCAACCATAACGATTTGGCCGTCCTTGCGTGAGCAGGTAACGGACGGGACGGCTATAACCACCACGAATTGTAAGGGACTCTTCCGCTTAGCTTCCAACGACCGTGAATATACCTTCCGTGAGACTAAGACTGTTGGTTTGTCGTTCCACGCATTAGAAGCCCGATAACTGCGATTTTAGCCCCCCGCAATTGTTCTACAGGTAGAAGCCAGAAATATGCCACGTTCACTTGATTCCAACACAGCAGCAGAACTCACCAGCAATGTAGTGAGACCGGCGTTCTTTGTGTCGATAGCGTTTGCCAATGAAACCATTTATGCATGGACTGGGACAGGCAGTTTCATCAACCCCTATGACGGAAACACGTATACCGGGGTTGGCACGTTTGGCACGATTTCAAGCGTTCAGGAAAGCTCAGACGTTCAGGCGCAAGGAATAACCCTCAAGCTGTCCGGCATCCCGACAAACCTGCTAGATGATTCGCTGTCTGACGTTCAGTTCGGGCAACTTGCCCGTGTCTACCTTGGCTTTCTGAACTCCAGCGGAACCTTGGTTGGCGCACCTATCCCCGCTTTCATTGGTCTAGTTGACCAACCCGCTATCGACATCAACACCGATACCGTAACGATTTCCATTTCCGTTGAAAGCCGCCTAGCCGATATGCAACGGGCTCCGGGCGGAAGACTAACAGACCAAGACCAGCGAAGCCGTTATCCAAACGACGGTTCGTTGCGTTGGGTTCAGTACATACAGAACATGCATTTGGGTTGGACTTAATGAGCTTGATTCGCAAACCAGAATGGCAGGAACTCTTACACAATTTCCTTGTCGCAAACGTCAAGCAGCCGTTTGCATGGGGCACGTGGGATTGTGCTTTGTTCGCTGCCTCTGCCATCCAGTCATTTACCGGGGTTGACCTTGCAGCAGACTTCAGGGGCAGATATGCCGACGAAGCCGGGGCAACGGCAACGATTAAAACCGTGACGGGCGGTACCACGGTTGAAGATGCCGCTGTCTACGTCGCCAAGCAACAAGGCTTGGTTGAGAGACAAGCTGCTCTATTTGCCCAACGTGGTGATCTCGTGCTTTACCAAGGCTCTGAGGGTCTAGCCGCTGGCATCGTTCACTTTAACGGAATTCACTGTCTGTTTGTGACCCCCACGGGATTGCACAAGATACCGCTGCGTCAGTGCAAGCGTGCGTGGAAAGTGGGGCAGTAATGGCGAAAATCATAGAGGGAATCGGCATGATTGTGGGTCTTGGCATAGCTGCCTTTATCGACCCCGCTTTGATTCCGTTCCTTATCCAGATTGAGCTTCCTGTCCTCGCCGTTGGCGGGTCGATGATACTTCAGGGAATCGCTGAAGAGCTTGCGAACACCCCGACCAACAGTGTTTCCATTCGTGAGGCTGCTGGTTCCCGTCAGGTGATTTACGGCTCAACCCGTGCCAGCGGAACCGTTGTATATTGGGCGTCTACCAACAGTAGCAGTCAACTGAACCAAGTTGTTGTGTGGGCATCTCACACGATACAGAGTATCGACAATCTTTATTTGGATTCCCGCAGAGCCTATTGGGCTGGTGGTAACGGCGGGGATGCTGCGACCTATGGCGCAAGCGACATATTAGATTCGTCCGACCATTACGACGATGCCGGAAACAAGTACAACTTCAACGGTAAGGCTGCCTGCTCCAACATCCTTGGCACGGCTGCTGGTTACTATTTCACCGACCTTGGCAGCCGCACTTCCGGGCAGGGTGCGCCATGGGACGACACTTGCACGCTGAATGGGCTTGCCGCAACTTACTGCCGTGCTGAATACGACTCAAACATCTTTAACAGTCCGCCGAACCTTCAAGCCGATATTCACGGTAAAAATGATATTTACGACCCCCGTTTGGGTGCGCAATTCCTGAGTGATGGCGTCACGCCTAACCCGGCATCCCACGGTTGGACGTGCAACGCTGCCTTGATTGTCGCCGATTATCTCTGCAACCCTGACTTTGGGTTTGGGTGTTCCTACTCTGTTGAGATAGACACTGACCAACTCATTGCCGCTGCCAACATCTGTGACGAGCAAGTCCAACTTGCGGTTCAGCCGGGCGCATGGACCGCCAACTATCAATACGGAATTGGGCAGATAATTTACGACTCCAACAACCGTCTTCAGACCGTGCAGGGATACACGACCCTTACCAGCGTACCAACGTCAGGCGGAAGCCAACCAACGTGGGCAACAGTCGAGGGCTCGACGACCGCAGACAATCACATTATCTGGATTGCCGGAACCGTGGGGCAGGCGCTAACCGAAAGCCGCTACACCATCAACGGCACATTCCGTTACTCGTCCAACCGTGGTGACATCCTTAGTTCATTGCTCATGGCAATGGAAGGCAGGTTATCGGTCTCAGGCGGACTGATTCAGATTTACCCCGCCGCTTGGTATGGGACAACATTAGAATTTACCGCCAACGACTTAATTGGTCCTGTCAAATGGACGCCCCGGCGCAAGTTCCGGGACTTGTTTAATACGGTTCGGGCAACCTATGTCAGCCCGGTTTACCCGTACATGATTATGGGTCTGATGTCCAACGGCTACCGTGACCCCAATGTGTTCAGCGGGGCATACCAGCCCACGGATGCCCCGGAATATGCTCAAGACGCATTGCACGGATACATGACTGACCCGAATCTAGCTCAAGATGGCGGAACGAAGCTGTACACCGACCGTCGTTATCAGTTCGTGCAATCGTGTGCGACCGTGCAGCGCCTAATGAAAATCTTTTTACTGCGCAATAGATGGCAGGGAATTGGAACTCTTCAAATGCCGCTGTCTGCTTACCAGACGCAAGCCTGTGACGTTGTGCAGATGACGTTCGCCCCGTTGGGTTGGTCAAACAAGAACCTTGAAGTAAGCAACTTTCGCTTTGTTCCCAAGATTCAATACAACGAAGCAGACGGCAAGGAATCCCCGACGTTAGCCTGTGAGCTTGATGTCTGCGAAACTGACCCAAGCGTTTACACATGGTCACCCGCTGAAGAGCGGGGCATGGAGAACACCAACTCTCCTGTGATGGCTGATGCTTTTCAAGTCGGTCCACCTAC